>Ga0222717_10002885_pt1 | contig 13111 bp, 11 predicted proteins | sample C33_18DmetaG_FD_165053 | JGI IMG/M metagenome (GOLD analysis project Ga0222717, IMG submission 165053) | Estuarine water microbial communities from San Francisco Bay, California, United States - C33_18D | ecosystem: Environmental > Aquatic > Marine > Unclassified | place: USA: California...
GAGGGTGGGCTGAACAAGCTGAAAAACAATTAAAAGCAATGAAGCTTTCAGATTAAACTAAAAAGAAGTCATTCTCTTCTGGATAGCTTCTAATTGAGCACCTTTCTCTTCCCATTGCTGCATGATCTTTGACAAATCATCTTCAGCTTCTTTGTTTTTTTTATTAAGCTCAATCAATTCATTTTTATGATTATCTTCATACATACTTGGGTCAGATATTTTTAGATGAAATTTTTCTAAAGTTTTTTCATATTTAGAAATATCATTTTCAAAGGCTTTAACCTCTCTTTTTAATTTTTTTTCTTCATCTTTAAGTTTGGCTTTTTCTTCATCACTTAATTCTTCTTCAACTGGGTTTTTATTATCAGAATTTCTTTTTCGCAAAGAAACATTGCGGCTTAAATGGTCTCTTTGTGTTTGGAATAAATAATCGTCGTAACCACCTAAAATATCTTTTATTTCAGTTTCACCAATCTCAATCACCCTAGTTGCTATACTAGCCACGAAATGACGGTTGTGCGAAACAAATATAACAGTTCCTTCAAATACGTTTAAGGCCTCTATTAAATTGTCGATAGCTTCCATGTCCAAGTGGTTCGTAGGTTCGTCGAGTACCAATACATTTGCATTACGATCGACCATTTGTGCTAAAATCAACCTAGCCCTCTCACCCCCACTTAAATTTTTAACTTTTTTCAAAGCATCGTCACCGGAAAACAATAATGAACCTAACACTTTCCTATGTTCAGTTAAGGTTTTAGGTTCACTGTTTGCTTGAAACCAGTCCAACACAGTCCCCTCACCTTGTACCGCACTTTCCATGTCTTGTGGTAAATAAGCCAATTCGACATTATGCCCTATTAAACATTCACCTTGATCAGCTTCAATCTCAGATACGATTATTTTAAGAAGCGTCGATTTCCCTATTCCATTTGGACCAATAACAGCAATTTTATTACCGCGTTCAACATCAAAGTTAACGTCATTCAATACTTTGTTATCGCCATAAGATTTACTGAGTGATTTTACTTTAAAAGGTATCACCCCAGTAGATTTTTCACTTTTAAAATTAATTTTAGGACTGAGTCGCGAAGAAACACCTGCTCGATACTGTTGCATTTCTGAATCCATTTTTTCAATCATGCGCATGCGAGATTGTGCCTGTTTAGCTTTTGTTGCTTTAGCTTTAAAACGGTTTACAAAGTCCTGCATCTCATCGCGTTTTTTATCATTTTTAGCTAGCACAGCTTCATTGTATGAGCGTTTTTCTTCGACTTGTCTTAAATATTGAGAGTAGTTCCCTTTATACTTTGTTATAGCCCCAAAATCGACATCCAGTATCGCATTGGAAACATTGTTTACAAATTCTCTATCGTGCGAAGTAACAACCAAAATACCTTTGTATTTTAATAAGTAGTTTTCAAGCCAGCGAATCGAATAAAGGTCGAGGTGATTGGTCGGTTCATCCAACAAAAGCACTTCGGGTTCACTATAGAGAAGTTTCGCCAAAAGCACTCTCAGTTTATAACCTCCAGATAAATAATCGAGAGTGCCTTCATGTTTTTCCTGTACAATACCCAAACCATCGAGCAAACGCGCTGCATCACTTTGAGCAAGATACCCACCCAATGAGGAAAATCGTTCTTCTAAATTTGCATAGTTCAAAGACGTTTGTTCATCAAATTCGTCTAGTTGACTCATCTCGTCTAATTCAACTGAAATTTTATAAAGCTCCTCTTTACCAGACATGACAATATCCAGCAGCTTTAATCCATCATACTTTTCAAAATCTTGTTCTAATATACCAACTTCAATACCACTCGGCCAAATAATTTGGCCACTTGTCGCTTGTTCTTTATTGGATAGAATTTTTAAAAATGTTGATTTACCAGAACCATTTGCACCAATTAAACCAAGATGTTCTCCTGGCAATAATTGGAGTTGAGCATTATCAAAAAGAATTTTTGCGCCATAGCGCATTGAAAGTTGGTTCACATTTATCATAAAGCGCACTATAGCAATAAGACCTCTTGGGCCATAGACATGAGAATAGATCAATTAATATTCTTTTTTTTAAGACTTTAAACCCTTAAATGATAATTAAAACACTATGAAAATTCTACTCGCTTTTGACTCTTTCAAAGAATCGATGAGTAGTGAAACCGCTGCAAATGCCTTTGAAAAAGGCTTTAAGGAAGTTTTGCCCGAAACCCTTGTGGAAAAACGCATCCTATCCGATGGAGGAGAAGGTTTTATCGACGCTCTAACGTATAAAGATGGTCATAAGAATACAGCTACGGTCATTGATCCACTTCACAATGAGATTCAAGCAGAATTTGGCTTACTGAACAAAAATAAAACAGCCGCAATCGAAATGGCCCGAGCCTCGGGTTTAGAATTGGTTCCCCTTTCTCAACGCAACCCAATGCTCACCACAAGTTATGGCACGGGACAACTCATTAAAGCCGCTCTGGATGAAAAGTGTGAAAATATTTTAATTGGCATAGGTGGCAGTGCTACTGTCGATGGTGGCTGCGGCATGGCTCAGGCTTTGGGAGTTCGGTTTTACGATCAAAACGAAGAGTTGATTAAAAAACCAATTGGTGGTGCTGAATTAAATCAAATATCTTCAATTGACACGAGTGACCTACACCTTCAATGCAAGACAACAAAATTCACCATAGCTTGTGATGTAAATAACCCTCTAATCGGGCCGAAAGGTTCAGCTGCAGTATTCGGCCCTCAAAAAGGTGCCAACAAAGCAATGGTTAATGAACTAGAAAAAGGCTTAACCAATTTGGCACATATTTTAAAGAGGGATTGTCAGTGCGATATTGCAGATCTAGCTGGTGGAGGTGCTGCTGGTGGTATAGGCGCCATGTTTTCAGCTTTGCTCAGGGCAGAATTAAAAAAGGGAATCGATATTGTCACCGATGCCATTACTTTAGAACCATCCATTCAGAATGCCGATCTAATCATCAGTGGTGAAGGCCGTATAGATTCACAAACCTTACATGGAAAAACAGTTAGTGGCGTTCTGGCTTATGCGCGTAAACACAACAAAAAGTTTTTAGCCATAGGTGGTTCTATTGTTGAATCAGACATTCCAGAATTAAGTAAAAATGGAATCAATGCCTTTATGACCCTCATTACCAATATCACCACTCTTGAATACGCCATTAAAAATGGGGCGACCTTGATGGAGCTCACAGGCGCTAGAGCTGCAAATTTATATCGTTGTTTCAATACAACCCACTAAAAAAAATAATGAACTCAAAACAATATCTCTAATTAAAATTAATAAAATGAATAACTACAGTTTTTACAGAAATGAATCTGAAACCACGACGCAGATTGAGTTCAATGACTTTTTCAAAAATTCCACCACCGATGAAAAGATAATGGTTGTGGTTCCACATGATGACGACCTTATGATAGGAGCAGGCATGATGCTCATGGCCTGTAGTGAAAAAAATATTCCGATAATTGCAGTAATAACGACCGATGGCAGCATGGGCTATTGCACAGCAGAACAACAAGCAGACATTATTGAAATAAGAAAAAAAGAAACTGAAGATTCACTAAAATGCTTAAACCTAAAAAACTGTAACGTTGAATGGTGTGGTTTTCCAGATTGTGATTTACCCAATCAAAAAGGTCGCAGGAAATCAGTTGTGGAAAGTGATGAAGCTATTGCTGGGTATACAGGCTTACAAAACACTTACACAGCTTTACTTAGAAAATACAAACCCACTCGAGTATTTGTTAGTACAGGGGAAGACTATCACCCTGACCATAAAACAGTCTACGAAGAATTACTCATTTCAATTTTTCATTCAGGAGGGGATATTTGGCCTGAATTGGGAGCCCCCCTCAAAGCCCTTCCACACCTTTACGAAATGGCTATTTATTGTGATTTCCCAGAAAAGCCTAACCTATTATTAAAAGCAAGCCTAAATGAGTTTACAAAAAAATTGGATTCCATCTATGCCTATCGATCTCAAAAGCAAATTAAAAGCGTTGTAGATTCTATTGAAAAAAATGGTCCTTATGAACTCTTTCGCGAAATAAGTTTTAAGCTTTATCAGCCTAGAGACTATCTCAAGCAATTCAGTATTTAAAAAATCGCAACTGCACACCATCTGCAGCCATCCTGCGGGCTTACTACAGCTGGAGCACATTTGCGATTTTTAAGGTTTGCTCTGAGTTTTATTCTTAAGGAATAAGTTTTTTTATTAAATTTAAAAAAATTTATTTTTTTGAGTTGTGGTCGTAAATTGAATGCCAGTAGAGGCCTAATACGTTTACTAGGACGACGGTCATTGGACCTAGGATTAGGCCTTTTAGGCCGAAAGTGATCACGCCGCCTACTAAGCTCATGAATAATAAGAAGCTTGTTACAGGGCGGTGTTCGTGTAGTTTTGATACTTTTGTTTTTCTGATCCAGTTTACGAAAAAGAGTGAAAGTAGACATATAAGGGCTAATGAAAAAGCACTGATGGCCTTGCCTTGATTTAAGAGCAACATAAATGCTGGGAACCAAATGATGGTTGCGCCCAACATGGGTAATAAACAAATGAAAGAAGATATGAATATTAATACGATAACATTGAAGCCTGTGAATAAGCCGACCCATATACCTAAAAGTGTGCCTGTTAAAAGTGAGATTGCGATAGAATCGGTTAATAAACGCAGGACGACTCTTCTAAAGGTTGATATTAATAATTCTGATTTTTCTCCGGCAAGAGGGGTTGCTCTTAATATTGAACGAACAAGAAGTGCTCCTTCTGCATAAAAAAAAATCATTGCTATAACGCACAATACTAACTGTGCGGCTAAGTTTCCCGTTCCTTTAAAAAGAAATGACATTAATGTTGTTTGAAAATCTATGATTTCTATAAATGTGTTTCTAAGATATTTTGAAACCATTTCCGGCTCTATGGGTAGCGAAGGGTATAGTTCTTTATACACTTGCACCTGCGCCATGATAACATTAATAATATCTTCAAAGGCCGACATATTTTTATCGACTAAACTTTTCAACATGCTCTCTGCCCCTTGCAGCGAACCCGTTATACTATAAATAAGCAATACCACTGGAATGATAACACTCAAAGCCATCAAACCCATCGCTAAAAAAGCACAACCTTTTCTCAACATTGTTTCAGGCAAAGCAGGAAAAAGCTTATTTGCTAAATTATAAACAGGAAAAAAATAAACCGGCATGGTTAAACTCGTCAAAGCAGCTGCCATGAGCAGAGATGGTAATACTGGGCCTAAAATATTGTACAGCAATACCACTGAACAAACCAAAAGGGTAAAAATAATAATATGGGGCAACCAAGCTTCAATCAGATCCTTCGGATCTCGATTAAATTTATTATTAGGCTGTTCCATTGTTAATCAGTTTTAAATAAGCTATGGCTCACTCTGCTATTGTGAGGATTCACAAACCCTTGCAATCCTTTTTTTCTTTTAAATGAGCAACGAGTTTTTCTAACCCCTCAGCCATACTTGTGCGAATTTTGTAATTGAGATCACTTTTGGCTTTTGAAATATCATAGGTGTGATGGGTGCTAAGTTGTCGCACTACAAAACGTGTTAGTGGAGGATCTTTTTTTATAGCCAAACATTTATAGAACAATTCAAAAACTTGGGAGAGTTTATAGGCAAAACTAACTGGAACTTTTTTTGTAATATTTTTTTTATTCAAGAGGCTCAATAAATCATTTAACCAAGCCCACATCTCAACAGGTTCATCATTCGTAATAAAATAAGAAGTTCCCTCTCCTACCCCTTTTATTAAAGCGTTATAAGCATCTATATGAGCCCAAGCGGCATTGTCGACATGAACCATATCCACTTTATTATTTCCTAAACCAATGATTTTGAGTTTTCCTTTTTCTGAACTTTCTAATAACCTTGGGACCAAGTGGTTATCACCGACACCCCAAATCAAATGGGGACGAAGGCTTATTGTTTTTAGTTGATCACTATTACTTTTTAAAACCAAATTTTCGGCCAAAGCTTTTGTTCTTGAGTAATCACATAAATAATTTTCTGGATAATCTGTGGACTCATCAATATCAATTTGATCTTCACCAGCAAAGACAACACTTGGTGAACTCGTGTAAATTAAATACTTCACGCCTTCTTCTTTGCAGGCTTTTACAACGTTCTCTGTTCCCTTTACATTGATTTCTTCATAAACACTTGGTTGCCCCCATATACCAGCCAAAGCAGCTGTGTGAATGATTGCCTGACAGTCTTTCGCTGCTTTTTTTAACGCACTAAGCTCAGTGATACTTCCTATACATTGTTCGACTCCTATAGCATCCATGTCTTTGTGATAATTTCGTGCCAAACTTCGCACGGAATAACCTTGGTCTAGCAACAAAGCACATATTCTTCTACCTAAAAAGCCAGATCCACCTGTGACTAAAAAAAGTTTTTTTGCTACCAATTCGTCAGGTCTTTTTGTTGAACGGCCCACTCGCTCAATTCTTCTCTGTGTATTTTTGCATTGTGCCTAACATCTACAGGGAATGATGGCTTACAATAAAAAGTCTTTATTTCTTTAGTGTGCTCATGGGCCTGAGCCAATTCACTTAATTCAATGGCAATAACTTTTGCATTTGATGTGTTTATTGCTTGGGATTCAACAACCAAGGCAGGCATAGTTTCCCTACCTTTGCCAATATATATCAAAGCTGATCGGTTTACCTTTGGGTGATCATTAAAAATAGCCTCACAACAAACACTGTAAAATACGCCAACATGACTCTTTACGCAATGTGACTTTCTACCACAAAACCACAAACGATCTTCTTCATCCAAATAGCCCAGATCTCCCATGCGATGCCAAAAGGATTCACCATCATTGATTTTAGCCATCGCGCTCGCTTCAGGGTTTTCATCATATCGGCTTGTTACATTATCACCTTTAACAATGATTTCTCCAATTTCTCCAGTTACGCACTCTCGTGTTTCTTTTATGCCATCAATAGAACCTTCTTTCGATTCAATGATTCTAATACTGATACCAGGTAGAGCTAAGCCAACGCACATACCCTTTCCACTCTCAGTTAAAGGTCTTGTTTTTAAAAGTATATCTTTGCTCTCGATGCATGCAATAGGCAAAGCTTCTGTTGCACCATAAGGTGTGTGTATTTTTGCATTTGGCGTTATCACTTTCAAAGCTTCTAATAATACAGGGGGTACTGGAGCACCGGCTATCAAAATTAGTTTTAAAGAAGTTAGTTTTAAATTTTTATTTTCACAATAAGTCACAATCTTTTTCCATAGAACAGGAGACCCAAATGATTGTGTTATACTCTCTTCTAGGATTGCATTAACGATGAGTTCTGGTTTGAAAGAGGCAGGTTTTCCTGGGTGCATTTTAGGGACCACTGTTTGCAGCCCCAACGCTGGATTAAAAAGTGTAAAAATAGGTAGCATTGGAAGGTCAATGCCTCCTGCTTCTATTTTAAAATAGTTTTTCAGTAGTTCTAATTGAGTATGAAAATGACCGTGTTCATAACAAACCCCTTTAGGAGATCCCGTCGAGCCCGAAGTAAATAATATTGCAGCTAAATCATTTTTAGTTGCGTCATAATCTGTAAATACTCCAGAATTTTTTGAAAGCATTTTTGAATAACACTCCCCTCCCCAGCCTAGTCGTTTACCCACTGTCACGCGAATTTTTATTTTTGAGAAATACTTCCTAAACACCAAGCTCACTAAATGCGCCTGGGGTATTCCAACTAACACTTCAGGTTTTGTTCTTTCCACACAACTCAACATAGATTTCAACCCCATACCAGGATCAATTAAAATAGGGACAGCACCAACTTTAAATAAAGCAAAAGCAAAAGTGAGCATTTCCTTACCAGGTCGAACCATCATTAAAACTCTTTTTCCCGGTTCCACGCCAACCTTCTTCAAACCTTCTGCACAGCAGTTTGCATTGTGGTTCAATTCAGAAAAACTTAATACGTGATAGGCATTATTTTTTACAGAATGTCTTTTTTTGGGAACTTTTAGAGCAACATTATTGGGATGCTCAGCAGCCATTTTTTGCAAATAAGATGCAACGTTGAAATTCACAATTCTACTGACTGCACCTTCGGTAAAAATTTTTCAATTTGCATTTTAATCTCTTCGATACAATCTTCTAATATATAATGACCACCATCTTCATAGTAATGTGATTCCGCATCGGGATAAACCTCCAACCATTTTTTATAAAAGCTATCATTAAAACAAAAGTCTTGAGCACCCCAGAGTATTATTTTGGGCGTAGCTTTGAATAACGACAAATTATTTTCAATTTCTTGCAGAGGTGCGTATGCCGCATCTTCATCTTTAACGGGAATATCCTTAACAAAAGAATCGATAGCGATACGGTTTTTCCAACTGTCGTACGGAGAAATCAGTGTTTTAGCAACTTCAGGAGACAAAGACTTCCCTTTAGCTGTAGCCATTGTTACAGCTGCAAGAACAAAACCATTTAGTCCTCTGTTTATAAAGGTTCCTATAACAGGCCATTTACAGACTTGTATACGAAAGGGAATACGAGGAGAATAAAAAGCTGCGGTATTTAATATGATCAAACCTTTAATTTTTTCTGGATAACGGACAGCCAGCCCCATACCGATAGCTCCACCCCAGTCGTGTAAAACTAATACTATTTTATTTAAATCTAAAGATGTGATTAATGCCTCTAAGTTATCTATATGTTGCTTGAGTGTATAGTTATAATCCTGGGGTTTATCAGACTGACCACAACCTATATGGTCAGGCACGACACACCTCATTTTTTCACTAAAACCCCGCACCAGATTGCGGTAATAAAATGACCAGGTAGGGTTTCCGTGCACCATCAGCATACAAGGGGCATCCTCTTTTTTATCACCCTCGTCCAGGTATGCCAGTTCAACCCCCGAAGCTAATTTGAATTTATTTGCCTCAAAAGGATAAGCTTCGTTTGGTAAACCTAACATTGCAAAGCCATGAACATACAATTAATCCCACTGCCAATACCCATGAGTGTTACTCTCTCCCCTTTTTTAATAAATTGTTTCTCTTGGGCTAATGCCAGCGTTAAAGGCAAGGATACAGAACCAATATTACCGTAATTTTCAAATGTAGAATAATCCTTTTCGATACTCAGTTTCAAACGGTCGAAGAGTAAGTTTCTATGGGCCAACCCTACTTGATGGCCAATATACCTTTGACAATTCACGTCATTCCAGTCTGAAAACTCATCGCGAAATAATGCGTAAGTTTGCTCTGCTAAGTTAACGCCTTCATTCAAAAGCTTCTCTGAATCGGTTGCCATGGATAAGCGAGAATCATCAGATGTATCCCCCTCACATAAATCACTGAACTCTGATGCCGTCATGACAGAACCACCCAACACCCGTGGGGCTTGTGGTGCTAATGATGAATGGCACAATACAGCTGCTGCTGCGCCACAACCTATTGTTAAAGATGCAATTTGTGGTTTGATCGTTTTACGCGTTAAACCAGGGTCGAGCAATGCATCGATGGTTTTTTCTACCAAGGGCCTTCCATTCTCTCCTGAAACAACTAAGCCATATTTAATTTGGCCTGAATCGATCATGCCGGCCAATATTGAAATACTATTTAAAAAACCCAAGCAAGCGTTAGATACATCGAAAATTTGACACTGTGACGATAGGCCTGTGAGATTGTGCACAACAGATGCCGTCGCCGGTTCAAGAAAGTCTCTACTAACAGCACAATGCATCATCACTTCAATATCTTCTGCTTTCAGACCAGATTCAGCAATAACTTTTTTCCCTGCCATGGCACTTGCTTGCGAAGCACGTGTTCCCTTGGGCCACATCCTGCGTTCTTTAATACCTGTCATCAATTCCAGACGACCTTCGGGTAATTTCAAACGCGTATAGGTTTTAGCTAGCTTTTCCTCAATAGCTGTTGAACTCAAAACCTCATCGGGAAGGACATAGCTTAAGCTATGAAGGGCTACATTTTTAAATTGTGTCATTAGACCGAACTGTTTTATGCACAACTTCACTGTCGAAGTAATTTAAACTTAACCCCGCATCGATAACAACCTCGCTGCCATTCATACCACTCGATCTTTCACTCAATAAAAAAAGAACTGTATTGGCAACTTCTTGTGTTTTTAGCGCTTCTTTTCTAAAGGTTAATTTTTCTGCATAGATGTAATTATCCATATAGCCAGGTATACCAGCTGAAGAATTTGTTTTTAATGGACCAGAACCCACTACATTAAAACGAACCTTGCTATCGTGACTAAACGATTTTGCTAAAAATCTCGCCATGGGGAGCAAACTTGCTTTGATAGGGGCCATATAACCATAATTTTCTGCAGTGATTTCAGTGGAAGATATACCGATGATGACGACCGATGCCCTTTCTGTTAAAAGTGGTTTAAATGCATTTGAAATTTCAACAAATGAAAATGCAGAAATACCACATGCTTGCATATAGTCTTTTCGCTTTGTTTGATGAAAAGGTTTAAGCCCTTCACTGAAATTTGCAAAAGCTATTGAGTGCACAATGCCATCGATTGACTTATACTTTTCACCAACTTCTTTGGCTAGATTTTCTATTTGTTCAGGTGATTCAACATCACAAATGTATATTGCTGCATTGGGCAAACGCTTTTGAATTTCTTCTTTTCTCTCAATTGAATGCACGGTATACAAAACTTTTGCGCCTTCTTCTTCAAGAGTTTGTCCGATATGCCAAGCCACACTTTTTCTATTGGCCACGCCCATGACCAAAATGATTTTATTTTCTAAATTTAGAAAGCTCACTTAGGCGGATCTATTAAAGTACAAGTAAAATCAAGCGACACAGCCATTTTCCCAGCAACCAAAATCTTACCTTTCATATAATAAGCTTCTGAAACTTGCTCTACAAAAGTCGATTCGGTTATTAATGTTGTTCCAGGTAATACTGGACGTTTAAATTTGACATTATTCACTCTACTAACCACAGGCACTCTATCGCCTATGCTATTTTCTTGTATCTTCTCCGTTGATATCCACAGTGCACCGGCTTGGAAAATGCATTCACAAAGAAGCACACCTGGCATGATGGGATTATTGGGGTAATGACCCGTGAAAAAGTCTTCTTCACCAGTGATCTCTTTTTCTACGACGATTTTTTCAGAATCGCAAGATACAATTTTATCGACAAATAAAAATGGGTCTCTATGAGGAATACCATTCAATACACGGTCTTCGCTCAACTAAACGCCTCCGCAAATATCTATGGTAGAACCTGTGATATAGGCTGCTTTATCACTAGCTAGAAATAAAGTTGCATCTGCCACCTCTTCAGTTTTACCAAATCTACGCATGGGAACCATTTTTTTATATTCTTTGCGCTGATCATCGCTTAAGTCGGTTAACAATTCAGTATCGATGAATCCTGGCGAAAGGCAATTCACCGTGATACCTCGCGAAGCGACTTCTTTACTCATCGACTTCGTCATGCCCTCTTGTCCAGCTTTGGAGGCGGCATAGTTTGCCTGTCCTGAGAAACCCAAGCGACTCATCGGTGAGCAAATATGAACAATCCTTCCGTATCGTTGCCGCATCATATTTTGTATAGCCAACTTACTCATATTAAAACAACCGGTTAAATTTGTACCAATCACAGCTTGCCAATCTTCCGATGGCATCATCGCTAGCACACTATCTTTTCTTATACCACTGTTATTAATTAAAATATCTATTTTTGGAAAATTCTTTTCTAAGGATTTATAAAACGCTTCTACTTCTGAGTAATTAGAAACATCAAATGAGAACAAATGCAAGTTATCACTATTTTCAACGGAATCCTTAAAAGCTTGTGCTGCGGATTCATTTGAGCGATACGTGCCGAGCACTGTCGCGCCTTCTGTTAAAAAAGCAGACGCAATTGCTTTGCCAATGCCCCGTGTTGCACCAGAAACAATGACTGTTTTCCCTTTAAATTCTAAATTCAACTTTCATCTCCATTAGATTGTGATTTTCTTAAATACTGATCCGCTTTGTTCGCAACAATTACGCCATAGTTGATAGCACCTAACCACCCCGACATAATGATCCCCACACTTCCAGCGTGGTAACAGCCTGGTATTTCTTCAGGTAATCTCTCTGAAACCTCGAGGCCTTCAAATTTGGTTCCAAAAGAAGAACCTCCTACATGTTGAGTATAATGTTCAACCGTACACGGTGTCGCAGCTTCTATATGATCTATTTTAGAGCGTATATCTGGAATAAACTTTTCTAAAGCAACCAGAGTTTCTTCGATGAGTTTTTCTTTTTCAGCTTCATACTCTTCTTTACTTAAATCATTCCAATCCTCATAATGAGCATTGGTAGAAGAGACGATAGCGCTATTGCCTTTTTGTGGACGCATATCTGGGTAGTACATTGAAAATGTTCTGCTGGTCACTTCTTTGTCGAGTAATGCTGTGCTTGAAAAATCAGGATGTGTTGAAGTGAACAATAAATCTCCAATATTGGGAATACTCTCTCCTTTTTTTACCCCCATGTACACTTGTGTTGAACTATGGTTAACTTTAACTTCATTCGCTTTATTTATAAAGTCTTTAGACAGTGAGCCCTTGCCAATCAAATGATCGATTGTACCCTTCAAACTTGCATTTGAAATCACGACCTTTGATCTGACTTCTGTACCATTCACGACCACACCTTTGCATTCACCATTTTCGACGATGATCTTTTCGACCATGCACAATTTGCGTAAATCCACCTTGTTATTTTCTAATATATGTACCATTTTATCGATCAAAACATCGGTACCGCCTTTAAAAACATAAACACCTTTACTCATAAAATTCGAAAAAACTATTCCGTAGGTTAAGGCTGGGTCATCCAGTGTTGAGCCATTGGCATAGGCGATCGGTTCTAGTAAAAATCGCGTGATATCATTTCTGCCTGGGAAATATTTTTCAAACAAACTGCGTGTCGTGAGGTTTCTATCATCGTAGAAATTCATCGATCTCAAACGAGCAAAAAATTCTTCTACAACTTCTCGCTCACAATTGAATTTCTCAACCAGAATATTTTTAAAGTCTTCT
>Ga0222717_10002888_pt1 | contig 13106 bp, 8 predicted proteins | sample C33_18DmetaG_FD_165053 | JGI IMG/M metagenome (GOLD analysis project Ga0222717, IMG submission 165053) | Estuarine water microbial communities from San Francisco Bay, California, United States - C33_18D | ecosystem: Environmental > Aquatic > Marine > Unclassified | place: USA: California...
CGGATCGCCTTTACACATGTAACACTAGAACAGTCTAGAGAGATTGATGAGATCTACAGGCTACAAGGTGAGATACGTGCACTAAGATCATTATTAAAGTTGAGGGATAAAGTTAATGCCTGAGCAGTCTATAAACGAGCAGACTAGACAAATGATGGGTATGCCTACCTCTGGTGATCCAGCTATTATAGATCCTACTACTGGAAGGCCTTATACTCCTGATGCTTCTATGCGTCAACAAGAAGAAATAACCCGTCAAGCAGAAGTTAAAGAAAAGTTTAATTTACTTCAAGATGAAAAACGTGCTGATGTAAGAGATGAAGCAAAAATATCTACGCTGCTTGAAACACCAGAAACAGAAAATCTTGCAGAAGAAATTACTGAGGACTTAAATCAATTAAAAGACCCTTTAAGCTCAATTAGACCTAAAGTTAGACCTAAAGAGTTAGAACAAAAAGTAGGCAAATTATATCAATCTGCAGTTAAAAAAGCTATTGAACTAGATTACATTTCAAAAGAAGAAGGTGGAGAAGAGTTTGACGGTTATCGTGGAACTAAAAGTAATTTAAGAGAATTAGAACCTAAAAATTTACCTACAATTACTAAGTTTATAACTCAAGCATTAGGTGTTTTTGACCCCAATCAAGATGTAACTAAAGCGGGGGTATACTGGTGTGCAGCTTTTGTAAATCACATTCTTACAGAAATGGGTGCAGATACCTTAGGTAAAGGTGACAGGTATAGAAGATTAAGGGCACAAGAATATATAAACTACGGACAAGAGATAAGTTTTGATGACATGCAAGAGGGTGACATTCTTTTGTTTGGAGTACCTGAACTTGGTAAAGTAACTCATGTAGGTTTTTACACCGGAGAAAGAGACGGTGAATATGTAAATATGTTAGGTGGTAATCAAAGGAGTGAAAAAAGTTTAGGTGAACTAGTTAATATTGTACCTAGAAGTCTTAAAGATATTGTAGGTGTAAGAAGAGTTACTTATGATGGGGATGCTGCTAAGATTATAAAAGACCAAAAAGGTGATAACTCTATCTTTAGGTACTTTGACGCAGATACTTATGGTGCAAGCTTTATACCCTCTGAAAGCAGAAAATATAATGAGGGTGGTGATGTAGCAGCTCAGATGGATCTTATGCTACCATCTGCTGATGATGATATTCGTCCAGAAGACTACCCTCAGTATAAACCTGACGACTTTACTGGTAGAAGTTTTGCAGCTGACTCTTTTCAAGAAACCAAAGATAGGTTTATGGATGCAGGTAAAATTGATGTAGACCCTGATGATCCTGCTATCTTTACTGCATACAAACGTGCTGTAGATTACCTTAAAGACACAGGGCTTGCAGGTTTAAGTTTAGCTGATACTGCATTTAAATATGCTGTAGGTTCTGTAGCTCAGGTTATGCCAACAGAGCAGCTAGAAAAACGTATGGCTAGGGATCTTTACTCTATGCCAGAAGCCTTTGGTGGAGCTGTAGGTGCTAAGAGTATAACTCAACTTGACGATGCAGCTGATGCATTTCTTGCAGGATCTAAGCAAGTAGCACAAAAGTTAAAAACAGAGTATGACCCTACGATGGTTAGAAGCTTTGTTGGTGCTACTCCTCCTACTTATCAAAAACGTGAGGCTCCTTTATTTTCTTTGTCAACTTCACCTGATGAAGTTTCAAATATTTATAATCTTAAATCTTTAATGTTTAAAGAACCTATTGCTGAGTTTGCAAAAACTGTAAATATACCTAAGAAAGGTTTACTGGGTTCAGAGTTTTTAAGTCAAATAAAAAAGAATCCATCTATCCCAGAAACTTCTATACAAGATGAAATTATAGATCCTAGTAAAAGATATACTAGAGATGAATTACTTGACGTTGTAGAAGGAAGGGGTATATCTCAAAGTTTTGCAAACATAGCTGAAAATAAAATAACACAGTATGAGCGGTATCAACGACAGGGTAGAGATGCAGGTTTTGTAGGTGGAACTGAACTTTCTTACTTTGATATACCTGTAGTATCTAGTATAGGATTTCCAGGTAAAAAATTTAAAGCTCATTCTCAGCACTATGAGGATGGAACCTTAGTTCATGTTAGGGGGTCTATTATAGATAGTAGCGTCCCTTACTCTGAATTTAACACTGGTCCTAATGGCGAAATAGTTATTGATTCAACTAGTAATTTTATAGGCTTTGATAACATCATTGACAAAGACCCTTATTTACTTGTAGAAGAAATTCAATCTGACCTTCTTACTAAGGGTTATGTAAAACCTAAAAGTCCTTTTGACGCAGCTTTTTCTGAAGCTATTGATAAGTATAATTTTGAAAATCCTGTTAAATACCAAGAAGCTTATGGGGATATTTCTACTGACATACAAAAGATTTTTAAAGAGTTAGATGAAGAAGGTATATATTCTCCAGAACTTCCTATCCAGTTAGAATCATTTAACTCTAACCCATTTTTTAGCCCTGAAACAGAAACTGCTTTTACTAATAAGATTTCGGATAAAGGTTACACAACCTTTGAAGAACTTAAAGACTATATTAAAAGTCAAAATACAAATTCTGATGAGATTTGGGGTATTCTTAGTAGACTAAAACGTAAAGTTCCAGGTGTTTCTGTAGTTAATGATGCACCAGGTGGTAAAACTTATACCAATATATCTTTAGACTTAGACGATCCTACTTTTGAAAATTTTTTAGATACTTTTTATGAGTCTGTAAAAGGTAGTGAGATTGATCATGAAATTCTAATGCATAGGTATGAGGATTTTATAGATGATTATAATGAGGTAATGTTAAAAAAGATAAAAGAAAAAGGCCTTAGTAAAGAATTAGACTTAAACGCCTTACAAAGACTAAGAGAAAAGTATGAAGAATCTGGGTCTCAAGGCACCTTAAGCGTAGGACTACCACCAATACGAAAGAATAAGCAGGCTGTAGATGAGGCACTTAAAGTCCTTATAGCTAAAGCAGCACAGCAAGGTGTAGATAAGATTGTTATTCCACCAGCAGAGCGTATAGCTTTAGCTAGAGGTAGAGAGCTTGAAAAGGATAAAGGTGATAGGTTTTACAGGACTTATGTAACTGACTTAAACAAATCTTTAAAGGAACTTGAAGATAATTACCCTGTGGTAGTACATAGAGATGTTGAGCTACCGTATCTTAAAGAGTCTGACCCTGATGCTGGAGACTTTGAAGATCTTGATATGGAAGCTGCCTTACAAGCCGCAATAGATGCAGAAGATCCAGAAGCGGCCGGAGACATAGCAGAGTTAATTCAAACTGGTGGTAAAAGACTTGATGCTGGCAATAAAGGTACAATCTTAGACATTTCAAAATTAGTTAATGAATACAAAATAGAACAACCAAGACAGTTTGCCAAAGGGGGCGTAGCAATGAACGAACAAATGGAAATGGCCTTTATGCAAGAAGGTGGACTAAAAGACGATGGCATGAAGCAAGACCCAGTGTCAGGCAATGAAGTGCCTAATGGTTCTATGGCTAAAGAAGTACGAGATGATATACCTGCTCAACTATCTGAAGGTGAGTATGTAGTACCTGCTGATGTCGTCAGATACCTCGGTGTAAAACATTTTGAAGATCTTCGTAATCAAGCAAAAAGTGGCTTGCAATCTATGGAAGCTAATGGTAGAATTGGTGGTGAGCCTGTTCCTGTTGGTGGACCACAAGCTCCCACACCTTATATGGCTCAGGGTGGGGATCTTACACCAGATGAAATGGGAGAAATTATGCGTATGGCTCAAGGGGGTATGATTCCTTCTGACCCATATCAGCAACAACAAGCGCAATACACACAACCTGTTGTTCAGGGGCTACAAGCTGGTGGCTTTTCAAGTGAAGAGTTTATGACTACTCCAGGTCCATTTAGTGGTGGTAAGTATACTGGCGAGTTTAGTACTGAACAACCCGTAATAACAGCACCAACTGAAACTGCTGGTCAAACTCCTTCTACTTTGTATGGACCCAATGGTGAAGTAGTAACTTTTATGCTACCTTTAGAGCAAGAAAAATATAATAATTATATCCAACAAGGTTATTCCTCAAATCCTCCAGGGACACAAACTGTTGAGGCACCTCAAGTATTAAGGGGTAGTAGTGACAGTGATAAAATGAATGCAGATAAAAAACGTTTGCAGGATATGGTTGATGAACAAAATCAAGGCAGTCAACTTGCAATATCAGAAATGAATAAAGATGAATTACTAGATGCTTATAAAGGTGCTGAAGCAGCTAAGTATGTTTCTATGGGACTACTTACTGTAAATCCCCTTATAGGCGGTATAGCCAGACTATTTTCAGGTAACCAGAGCCAACAAATCCAAGAAAGATTAAAAAATGAATTTGGAGTAACTGAACTACCAGAGGTGGATTTTAGTAAGCAAGGGTTACTGGGTGGTTTTTTAAGTGGGGATAACATTTTTAATCAATTAGATAAAGCTATAGCTGGATTTTCTTTGCAAGGCACGGGTTCAACTTATAAACCTTTATATAAACCATCTAATGCAGGTCAGTATGGTAATAACTTACAACAAGCAACAGGAAGTTTTTTTGGTAGTGAACAAGAAGCTTACGACGCAGCGGTAAAAAGTGGTAACACTGCAGCAGCTAATCACTATGATGCTATAAATAGGCTGAGGGGTAAAAAGAATGACTATCACAATGCCACTAAAAATATGACTCCAGCACAAAAAACTGCTTATGGTAATAGTCTTGGGTTATCTGCAGCAGATATGGCTCAAGCAGATAGGGATCAAGGTTCTCAGTATAAACCTGCACCTGTTCCTAAAACTGCAGATCAAAAAGTACCTACTTCAACAGTAAGCCCAAGACCAAGCTATGCAAACCCTTCTCAAGATCCTTATAGAGAAAATAGAGACTCCGGACCATCAGGTACAGAAAGAGTTAAAGCAGAAACTAAAGCTGCCAGAGAAAGGGCGAGTACATCTGCTGCTGCAAAAGCAGGTAAGTCTGCACCTAAAAGAGCAGATGGTAAATACTCTGGTTCAGGAAGAGCAGAAGGCGGCTTGATGCTTAAGAAGAAAAAGAAAAAATAATAAGGCTACTCGGCTACGGCTGACCCCAACATAAGGAGAATAATATGCCTGAACTAGCAGAAATGGAAACACCAAAAACTGCAGGATTCGTTGATCGTGGATACAATCACGCAAAGCGTAAGCAACGAATGGAAGATGAAGCTAAGGAGATTGCAGAACTTGAAGCTGAAGCAAGGGGAGAAACCCCAGTAGATGCAGAAGAAGAAGTCGAAGAGGTTACTCAAGAAGCAGAGACCGATACAGAAGTTGAAGAAAAAACGTTATCTGCAGAAGAAAAGTCTTTTAAAAAACGCTACGGTGACCTAAGACGCCACATGCAGCAGAAAGAAAAAGAGTGGGATGCTAAACTAGAGAACCTAGAAAAAGCTTCTGCTAAAGCTGGCATTATCCCACCTAAGTCTGATGAAGATATTGAAGAGTGGGCTAAAGAGTATCCTGATGTAGCTGGTATTGTAGAAACAATTGCAGCTAAGAAAGCACAGGAGATGTTTGAAAAGGCTGATACTCGACTAAAAGAACTTGACGAAGCTCATGCAGAAGCTCATCGAGTTAAGTCTGAGAATGAAATACGTAAGTCACACTCAGACTTTGATGAGCTACGTGAGGCAGATGAGTTTCATGACTGGGCTGATGCACAACCTAAGTGGGTTAAAGATGCACTATATGAAAATGCAGATGATCCAGCTTCAGTAGTACGTGTCATTGATCTTTATAAGTCAGACAAAGGTCTTACTAAAGAAGCTAAGAAAGCAAGCAAGAAAGCAGCAGCATCACCTGTAGCCAAACGAGGTAAAACAGAAGTAGATGTAGCTGATTCTAGTAATACAATTCGAGAGTCAGAAGTTGCAAGAATGTCTGATAAAGAATTTGAAGAACGTGCAGACGAAATTAACAAGGCAATGCGCACTGGTAAATTTGTCTATGACGTGTCTGGTAATGCCAGATAAACTATTGACAAACAAAAAATCAATAGTATAACTAGGGACATAGAACAAAAGCCTCTCTATGACTACCTTTTGTTCTGGTCCAATTTCCACAAGTCTAAACTATAAAGAACCACCTGTTCAAGTACAGGCCCGTAAACTAACGGTTGGCCGACTGTTAAATTTACGCACCCTAGAAAATGTAACAGCCTCTTATTGGTATTAGCTTTGTAACGAAGCCAACTATCAGGAGGATTTATTATGGCTTTTTCAACAGCAGGGGGATACGGTAACTTACCTAACGGTAACTTCTCATCCGTAATCTACTCCAAAAAAGTACAACTTGCTTTCCGCAAGAGTACTGTATGTGGTGACATCACCAACTCTGATTATTTCGGAGAGATCAGTGCCCAAGGCGACACTGTAAAAATCATTAAAGAACCTGAGATTTCCGTAAGCTCATATGCTCGTGGTACTAACATCTCAGCACAAGATCTTGACGATGAAGATTTCTCATTGGTTGTAGACAAAGCTAACTACTTTGCCTTTAAAATCGATGATATCGAAGAAGCTCATTCACATGTGAACTTCATGGATCTTGCAACCAACCGTGCAGCTTATCGTTTGGCTGACCAGCATGACCAAGAAGTTCTTGGCTACTTGGCTGGCTACAAGCAATCAGCTTTGCATGCAGATGCCGATACAGTAAACTCTACTGTAAATGGCACTAAAGCAGTAGCCACTGCTGGTTCAGATGAATTGCTTTCAAGCATGAAACTGAAAAAAGGTGACTTTGGTAACATCACAACAGGCTCTGCAGGAGATCATTCGATCCCAGTTGCAGCACGTTTGCCTGGTGCCACAGCCCTTCCAACTGCTACAGCTTCACCAGCAATGGTTGTTGCTCGTATGGCTCGCCTCTTGGATCAACAGCAAGTTGATACTCAAGGACGCTGGCTGGTTGTTGACCCAGTATTTATGGAAGTACTTCGTGACGAGGATTCACGCCTCTTCAACGCAGACTTCGGTGAATCAGGTGGACTACGCAATGGTCTGGTCTTGAATAACTTCCACGGTTTCCGTGTATATACTTCAAGCAACCTGCCTTCAGTTGGTACTGGTTCAGGTACTACAGGTACTGCAAACCAAAACACTAACTACGGTGTTATCGTAGCTGGTCATGATTCTGCTGTCGCAACTGCGGAGCAAATCAACAAGACTGAAACTTATCGTGACCCTGACAGCTTTGCTGACATTGTTCGTGGTATGCATCTATACGGCCGCAAGATCCTTCGTCCAGAAGCTCTTGTCAACGCCAAATACAACTTGGCATAAGGGAGGACTAAACAATGGCTTTACAATCTCCAGTTCGTATTGAGACTGCCGTGATTGCTCACGGTAGTCTTACAACTAGCTCAACTCACGAAATCGGTGTAGTTCCAAACAATTGTGTGGTTCTTGCTGCTGGTTCTGAGTGTACTGCTGCAGCCACTGTTGGTGGTGCTAACGCAGTAAGCTACGGTGTAACAGGTGGTGACGTTGACATGCTTGGTACTGCTGATATTAATGGTGCTAAAACATTAGGTGCCACTACTACTACAGTAAACGGCATCACAAATGTCACAACTGCTGACACGACCATTACTGCATTACTTGCAGGTTCAAATGCTCCATCAGCAGGTTCTTTCCAGTTCTTTGTAGTATATGCCCCAATGGGTGCTACTAAAGCTGCTGCGGAAGTAGACCGTGATACGCTTGCATAAGTGAACTAACCTTAGGGGCTGCTTTCGAGTGGCCCCTTTAGGCTATCTTAAGGGAACACAATGGCATATAATTACTTAGGTCTTACAAACGAAGTTCTAGCTAGATTTAATGAGGTAGCTTTAACTGAAGCTGGCTTTACATCTTCTCGTGGATTTCAAACCCAATGTAAGAATGCAGTAAACGATGCTATTAACTATATTAATACTCGTGAATTTAGTTGGCCTTACAATCATGCCACACAAACAGAAACACTTGTAGCTGGAACAACACGTTACACTATACCTGCTACATCTAAACATGTAGACTACGACACCTTTAGAGTTGTAGAAGATACTTCTTTAGGTGCTCAAGGTAGGTCACTAACTGTTTTAGACTATAAAGATTATTTAAATAAACACATCGAACAAGAAGACAGAGCTGATATGGGTAGTGTACCTACTCACGTATTTAGAACCCCAGATAATAATTTTGGTTTATACCCTTACCCAGATAAAGCATACTCTATAAAATTTGAATACTATGTATATACAACTGCACTATCTGCAGCAACAGATGCTCCTACAATACCTGAACAATATCGTCAAGTTATTGTAGATGGAGCCACAGCTTTTGGTTATCAGTACCGTGGTGAAGGTGGTGAGTATCAGTTAAACTTTGCTCGTTTTGAACAAGGCATTAAAAGTATGCAAAGCTTACTTAGTAACAGAACAAACTACTTACGTTCTACAGTAGTAACAAGAACACCTATTGGAAGATTTGTAGCATAGATGGCAGATGAATCAGGCTTAAACCCTTTTGTTTTTCCATTGCAGGGTGGTCTAGTTCTTGACCGTTCTACCTTTGCTATGGAACCAGGGATGGCATTAGAGTTAGAAAACTTTGAGCCTGACACTGGAGGTGGCTACAGACGAATAAATGGTTATGAAAAGTGGAATACTAATATAGTTCCACAGACAGCTAGTTCTACAGAACCTGTACTAATGTCTGCATACTTCGCAGGTAACAGTAAAGTAATTGCTGCTAGAGGTACAAGTATTTATGAAGCAGCTAGTGGTAGTGGTTCTTGGACAAGCATTGATAGCGGTAGAACTAATGCCATACGTTATTCTTTTGACAGATATAACTTAGCTGGTTCAGAAGTTATTGTGTGGGCTGATGGTGCTAATAACGCTACTAAGTACGATGGTACAACAGTAACAGATCTTAATGCTACAGGTGCACCAGCTAATCCTAAGTTTGTAAAACATTTTAAAAATGCTTTGTTCTTTGCAGGTATGTCAGCCTCACCAGAAGAAGTTGTATTTACTGCTCCTTATACAGATAGTGATTTTAGTGCAGCTAATGGTGCAGGTTCAGTACGAGTAGATAGTAAGATAACTGCACTCTTTCCATTCCGTGACGAGCTTTATATTTTTGCAGAAGAACGTATTTATAAACTTGTAGGTAATACTATTGCAGACTTTGTGATGCAACCTGTAACAAGAGATATTGGTTGTCTTAATGGCTTTACTGTACAAGAACTTGCTGGTGAAATAATCTTCTTAGGTAGAGATGGTTTAAGGACTGTTGCTGGTACAGCTAAAATTAATGACGTTGAGCTTGGTACAATTAGCAGACCCGTCCAAGAGTTGTTTGAGGGTGAAACTGATGTCGATGATTTTAATAGTTTAGTTATACCAGATAAAACTCAGTATCGTATTTTCTTTTCTAAACCTAGCAGCCAAACACAAGCACAGACATCTGGTGTTATTGCAGTAAGAAAAGCTCAAGGTTATGAGTTCGCTAAACTAAAAGGTATTCAACCTGCAAGTGCAGATTCAGTAAGTGTTCAAGGGGATACTTTTGTATTACACGGTGGGTACGATGGTTACATCTATCGACAAGAAAAAACAAATAAGTTTGACGGTACAAATGTTATAGGACGTTACCGTAGTCCTGACCTTACTGCAGGTGATGCAGGTATACGTAAAGCATTTCAAAGAGTTATTATTAACTACTCGCCAACGGGGACAGTAAACTCTGATTTGTTTTTAAGGTACGATTACGAGTCACCTGATGCCCCTCGTCCAGCAGCTTATCCTTTTGATTCAACAAAGGTTGTTGCTATTTATGGTACAGGTACTTATGGAACTGCTACGTATGGTGGTCAATCTAATCCATTAGTAAGACAACCAGTAGAAGGATCAGGTTTTGCTGTAGCACTTCGTGTGGTTGATAACGGAGAATCCTCACCATACTCACTAAAGGGTTTCCAGCTAGAATTTGATGTAGGAGCAAGAAGGTAAATGGCAGGTTATACAAGACAGTCTACATATACAGACGGTGATATTATTCAGGCAGCAGACTCTAATGACGAGTTTGACCAGTTACTTGCTGCTTTTCATAATGCTACAGGACACAAACACAATGGTACTGCAGGTGAAGGTCCAGTAATTGGACTTATTGGTGATCCAGGTGTTGTTACTCCACTAAACAAAGTTGTTGTTAGTGATACTAATAATAGAGTTGGTGTCTTTGTAGATGTATCAAGCTCATCAGTAGAGCAGTTTAGATTTCAAGATGGTGTTATTGTCCCTGTAACTAACAACGACATTGACCTTGGTACTACATCACTTCGTTTTAAAAATGGTTACTTTGCAGGTAACCTTGATGTAGCTGGTAACATTACTCTTGGTGGTGATATTACTCTAGGTGATTCCGACACAGACAATATTGTAATCGGAGCAGAGATTAATAGCCATGTTATTCCTAACACAGATGATACTTTTGACCTTGGCAGTGCAACAAAACAGTGGCGTAATCTTTATATTGATGGCACTGCTAATATTGACTCTCTGGTAGCTGATACTGCAGACATCAATGGTGGTACTATTGATGGTGCTACTATTGCTACCTCAGACATTACAGTAGGCTCAGGTAAAACACTTGATGTGTCTGCGGGCACACTTACACTAGCTAATAATCAAATCTCTGGTGATAAAGTTGAAGGTGGTACAATTGCTTCTATCACACTTACTTCAGCAGACATCAACGGTGGTACACTAGACGGTGTAACTATTGGTGGCTCTAGTGCAGGTGATATTACTTTTGCTAACCTGTCGGATGGTACAATCACTGTTACAGCATTTGTTGATGAAGATAATATGTCTTCTGACTCTGCTACCCTTATCCCCACACAGCAATCAGTTAAAGCTTACGTAGATGCACAAATAACTGCACAAGACCTTGACTTCCAAGGTGATGGTGGTGGTGCATTAAGTATTGATTTAGATAGTGAAACCTTGACAATTGCAGGTGGAACTGGTATAACTACCACTGGTTCTGGTAACACAGTAACAGCAGCTATTGATTCTACTGTAGCTACACTTACTGGCACTCAGACTATTACAAACAAGACTATTGATGTAGATAATAATACTATATCTAATATTGAAGTAGATAACTTTAAAGCTTCTGCTATTGTAACTGAGTCAGAAGGTATTGGTTCAAGTGATAATGACACTTCATTACCTACCAGTGCTGCAGTAAAAGATTATGTAGATACAGCAATTACTGCAGAAGATCTTGACATCACTACAGATTCTGGTACAATAGCTATTGATTTAGATAGCGAGACACTTACTGTAGCTGGTGGTACAGGTCTAGCTTCAAGTGCTACAAGCAATACAGTAACTTTAGCAATTGATAATACAGTAACTACACTTACTGGAACACAGACGCTAACCAATAAGACTTTGACATCACCTACAATAAACGGCGGTTCTCTTGACAGTGCTGTAACTGGTGCTACTCAAAGCTCTGGTACTAACAACACAACAATCGCTACTACAGCTTTTGCAACTACGGTAGCTGTAGACGAAGCGACAGCATTAGCCATCGCATTAGGATAGGAAAAGAAAATGGCAAATACATTTAAGGTCATAACTAAGGCAGGGGTTACATCAGAAGATGTTATCTATACTGTTGCAGGTTCTACCACTGCAGTAATCCTTGGGTTAGTTTTAGGCAACACTACAGGCTCACAGATTACTGGTACAGTTACACTATCAAGTGATACAGCTAACAGGGCTGGTGCTAACAATGAAGCAAACCAAGATGTAGAACTTGTAACTAACGCAGCCATACCTGCTGGATCATCACTCTCTGTATTAGATGGTAAAGTGGTTATGGAAGCAACAGACGTAATTAAAGTAACAGGATCTGGTGCAACAGATGTTATTATCAGTGTAATGGAGCAAACCTAATGGCAGGATATATCGGTTCTAAGGCGGTCAACCTCAGTACCACTGGGGCTGATATTAATGGTAATGCCAATATAGATGGTGATCTTTCCTTTCGTGATAACGACAAAGCCATCTTCGGCGCTGGGTCTGACCTACAGATTTATCATGATGGGTCTAATAGTTATATTGATGAACAAGGTACGGGTAATCTTAATGTAAGAGGCACAAACTTAGTCCTTGGTAATGCGTCTGGAAGTAATAGCTATTTAGCCGCTAATGATGGAGGAGGTGTTTATTTATATCACGCAGGGCAGAATAAAATAGAAACCACCAGCACAGGTGTAGCAATCACAGGTAATATAGCTAATTCTTCTGGCGATCTTACCCTTGATGTAGTTGGTGATATTGTCCTTGATGCTGATGGTGGAGATATACGCCTGTCAGATGCGGGTACTCAGTTTGGTAAATTAAGCAACAGTAGCACTGACCTTGTTATTGAATCCTTAGTTTCTGATAGAGATATGGTATTCAAAGGCAATGATGGTGGCTCAACCATCACAGCCTTAACCCTTGATATGTCTCAAGCGGGTAGAGCAACTTTTAACGAAGGCATCGTTCTAAAGGCATCAACAGGTGGTGATTTTGGCGTAAACATTAATACTGCATCTGGCGACTCAATGAAGTTGCAAGTTGTTGATACAGGTTCAGCAGGTGCAGCCAATGGAGTAATTACTGTTACTGATGGTGATTTAATTTTAAGTCCATCAGCTAATGTTGGAATTGGCACGACTTCGCCTAGTGCAAATCTTGAGATTGCTCAAAGTGGCAATAACGTAGGGCTTTTAGTTGCTGGCGGTGGTTACAACTACACAGCTAAGTTTGAGAGTTCAGACGCAGAAGCAAACATTATTATTGAAGATAGCAACAGCACTAATGACGGTAATATGATTGGGGTTGCTACCAATGATATGTACTTTATTACGAACGCCTCAGAACGCATGCGCATCGACAGCAGCGGTAATGTTGGAATTGGCACAATTTCAATAGCGGGTCACAGCAATCATACTAATTTATTCTTAGGTGGTACTGGGGCTATACATGTTGAAA
>Ga0222717_10002895_pt1 | contig 13082 bp, 15 predicted proteins | sample C33_18DmetaG_FD_165053 | JGI IMG/M metagenome (GOLD analysis project Ga0222717, IMG submission 165053) | Estuarine water microbial communities from San Francisco Bay, California, United States - C33_18D | ecosystem: Environmental > Aquatic > Marine > Unclassified | place: USA: California...
TGGACAAGGTACTAATAATGCTGCAACTGGTATTGGACAAGGTACTAATAATGCTGCAACTGGTATTGGACAAGGTACTAATAATGCTGCAACTGGTATTGGACAAGGTACTAATAATGCTGCAACTGGTATAGGTCAAGGCACTAATAATGCTGCAACTGGATTAACTGGCAATATAGCTAACCCTCAGGCTGTAAATTTAGATGATATTCCAAGTTCTAGTTTTTTTGGTGATGTATCCAAAGCATCTATATTATATATGAATAAATGTAAAAATATGAGTAAAATAGAAAAACTTTTCTCTAAATATAATAAACCTAGAGATACAACACAATCTAGAAGTTTCGTTAATAAATTAGTTAGAAGTGAACAAATGCCTGGTTTTATAAAAAATAATAGCTTATTAAAATGTTTAACAAAAGAAGAAGATATCAAAAAGAAAAATCAACTTAAATGTCCTGCTAATATAATTGATTAAATTATAAAAAAAATAAAAAAATAAAAAAATAAAAAATAAAAAAATAAAAAAATAATAATATAGTATAAATGTTTAATAATATTTATTATGAATTATATGCTAATAAATTATTGATTTTAGGTGCATTAAATTATTTATTAATACCATTTATTAATATAAATTTACTAGAAAAATTAGGTAATATTACACATAGATATATTACAGTAATTATTTATATTTTAATAGGTTTAGCTGGATTATATCAATTAACACGTAGAGATTTTTATTTACCATTTTTAGGACAAACAGCATATCCTTGTGGTAATTTAATCGAAAAAGTACCACAAGATGCTACAATAACTAAAACTATAAAAACTAAACCAAATATTAATGTAATTTATTGGGCAGCTGAACCCAATACTAGTGTAGTTGATAATCCTTGGACTGCGTATAATAAATATGCTAATTCAGGTGTAGTAAAATCTGATAAAAATGGTAATGCAGTATTACAAGTAAGAAAACCTACTTCATATAAAGTTCCATATAAAAAGAAAAAACTTGAACCACATATACATTATAGAGAATGTATTAATAATGGTATGTTAAGTCCTATAAAAACTATTTATTTAAAAAAAAAATAAAAATAAAAAAATTAAATCAAAATTGATTTTATTTTTTTTTTACAGTAAAATGAGTAATGAATGGTATATTCAGATTTTTCCTTGTCCAAAAAATAAAAAAAGTAAACAAGCTTTTGATATTATAGAACAAAAAACTTTAGATAAAAAAGAAATAGGTATGTGTTTTGACAATTTAATATTTGTACAAAATTGTAATTTAGAACCACTAAAATATAATAGGGATATAACATCTAGACAAAAAGCTTATGTATCAAGAATTTTTAATTATTTTGTTAATGTTATGAAAATAGGTGATACAATATATTTAAAAAGTGGTAAAAAAATTTTATATAAAGCAATTATTGATAGTGAATATATATTTGATATTAATGATTTTAAGCAATCAGTAGAAAATGGTTGGTTTTGGCCACATAGGAGAAAAATTAAAAATATTGAAAAAATATATGAAATTAAACCAGGTTATGCTAGAATGACATTGTATAAAAATAATACAAAATAATTAGTTAATCATCAAAATAAGATTTATCTATACTATATTGTAAGTATAAATTTTTTAATAATTGTTCAACAAACTGAAAATTTCTACCAGATAATTTTAATTGTTTTATAAATTCCATATAACCATCTATAGGTTTTGTTTTATATTTTTCAAAATGTATACATGTATTCAATATAGATAATATATTTTGCGTATTTGTTGTACCTCTCATGTCATTTTGAATTAAATATAAATTTTGTGTTGTATCTTTAATATAAAATGTATCTTCTAATTTAACAATTTCTACATAATTAAAAGGTTGTTGTTCATTTTGTAAATTACTATTATATTGATTTACTAAATTAAAAACATATGTAATTTTTAATATTTGTTGATAATTCATTTATAATAAATAAATAATTAATTTTAAATGATTTAAAAAAAAAATATTATAAATATATGAGGAATATTAAAAGGCATAGAAGTTTCACATCCCTGTTGCATTCTTCAAATATAAATAATTATATGCTTCTGTAGCTTAGTTGGTAGAGCGTCGCACTAGTAATGCGGAGGTCCCGTGTTCGATTCCCGGTAGAAGCATTTCATATTATTTTTTTTTTTGCTGCATTTACAGCTTGTAATTCATCATAATCTAAACTGTAATTATTTGCATTATTTGTATTATTTGCATTAGTATTACAATTAAAATCACAACATAATTTATTAATATATTTTTCTGAAAAAGTTAATATTGTTATTAAAGTTCCTGTTAATGAAAAACATATTATACAATCCATATTTATAATAATAATTTATACTTTTAATTATTTTTAATTTTGATTTTAATCATGTAATGATATTGGTGCTAAACATAATTTAACTTCTCCTAAATTTGCTACTTGATATCTAATAATTAATGGATAATCATTTTTTAGATATAATTCAATAGATGTTGATAAATTTGTACATTTTGTAAATAATACTAAATATTTTAATGAAAATATACCTTGTATTATTTCATTATTTTCATTTTTTAAAAAACTCATACCACCTGTTTGTGATTGACCGATACTTGTTTCTTGATCTGCTATATCACCTTTACATTTAAATGTAATTGTTTGTTCATATGTTGTAATTTCTATATTATCAGATAAATTAAACATATCTCTACATATTTTTTGAAAATTACTAGAAGGTAATGTTATTACAGATTCAAATTGTATTGGAGGTATTTGTATATTTTCTTGATTTAAATCCATTAAATTCATTTTATATTGTGTTACTTGATTTGCTTCACCATTTTCCATTCTTATACCTAATTGATTTGTATTATTTTTTTCTACAAATAATGTTAATATATCATTATTTTGTAAAGCTTTTATTAATTTAAATAAATTTATTGTATTTATTCCTAATAATAATTTTTCAGGACAATAATATTTTTCAAATTTATCAGCATCTAATTTTAAATGAACTAATACTGTATGTGACGGGTCCATAGCAACCACTTTTATATTTTCTCCATCAAATTCTAAATTTGTATCTGTTAATATTTCTTTTAATGCTTCTATTAAAACCCTAAAAGCAGATGATTGTACTGTTCGTAAATACATTACATATGTTTCACTATAATCACATTCAGTAACTTCACTCATAATATATTAATTACTATCATTACTTTAAATAAATAAATTTATAACAAAAAAAGATATAAAGTATATTTTACATACTTATGTATGATTTTATTATATATTTATTGTATTTTAGGATTTACTAATTTATATAATATTACTTTTTACAAAAATAAATCTAATTCATTAATTAATTTACCTAATTATAACTTTAATATTATTTATTATTTTTATTCATTTTTTATATTTCTATTATTAATATTTAATCCAATTTATTTTTTAATTAATAATACTTTTAATATAGGATTTATTATTTATAAATTTAATTTTGTAATACAATTTATTATTTTATTATGTAAATTTAATAAATGTATTGAATATAAATATTTTGAAAATAATAATTTTTATTATTTATCACTATTTATTCAACCTTTTATTTTACTTTTTTCATTAAGTTCAATTTATATAAATATGTTTTGTATTAATACTTTTATTATAATCAAAATATTATTAATAATATCTGATATTTTTGGTATTTATATTTTTATTAATAGTATTTTATTATTTATTATTATTTTTACTAAACTTTTACAAACTATATATAATTTAAATCTTCTTATTAAAGAATTTATTTCTTCTAACAAAAAAAAAGGATTAATTGAAATCTGTTATAAAATAATTAATCTTAAATATATTATTACTAATTCTATATCTAATTTTAATTATATATTTAATTTCTTTACTATCATAAATTTATTTTCTTTATCATTTATTTATCAAAAATATCATTTATTAACTCAAAATTTTATTATTATATTTTATATTTTATTAATAATATTTATTATTATAGAATTCATATGTATTTCTATTATTTTATATATTTCTAAATTAAGGTCTGATATTTTAAATCATATTTATAGTCCTATATTTGTTAATAATTTTATTATTAAATATGATATAAATACATTTAATGATAAATTTAATTTTGAATTAGATTTAAATAATTTTGATAATAAAACTATATTAAATATTTTAGAAGAAAATAGTACTTCTGTTGATTGGATTATATTAAATATAACATTAAATTCAAAATGGGTTAATTTTAATTTATGTGGTATTGAAATTCAAAGTATTGATTGTATTACTAAAATACTATTATTAGTATCTATATTTTATAAATTATTTGATTTTTAATCTAATTCTTCCATATTACCTTCTTCTAAATCTACTATTTCATTTTTTTCTTCTACTTCTTCTACTTCTTTTTCTTCTTTTTCTTCTTTTTCTTCTTCATCAATACTTAAACCTAATTTTATCATTCTATTTATTCTATTACAAAATGTAGATGGTTGATCTAATGTAAATCCAGAGTTTAATAATGTCGATTCATATAATAACCAAATAATATCTTTTAATGTTTTATCATTTTTATCTACATCTAATTTATTATTTAATTCATTTATTATTGGACTGTCTACATTTATTTCCATTATTTTTTTTGCACTCATTGGACCCATCATTGTATCATTACGTAATGCTTGTGCTTTCATTATACGTTCCATATTTGCAGACCAACCATATTCAGATGTTACTAAACAACAAGGTGAATCATTTAATCTATTTGATACAATTACTTTTTCAACATTTTGATCTAATATTTCTTTCATTTTTTTACATAATTCTTCATAAATTTTTGCTTTTTCTTCCTCTTCTTTCTTTTCTTCCTCAGTTAAATCTAATTTTAAATTCTCTTTTGTTATATTTACAAAAGTTTTTGAGTCAAAATCTTTTAATTGTTGCATACAATATTCATCAATTGGATCACACATATATAATACTTCCATATCCCTTTTCTTTAATTGTTCTAAAAATAATGAATTTTCAATTGATTTTATTGTTTCACCTGATATATAATATATTTCATTTTGACTTTCTTTCATTCTACTTACATAATCAGTTAATGTTGTTAATTCATCACCAGATTTTGTTGATTTATATCTTAATAATTTAGCTAATTTATCTTTATTTGCTGTATCTTCATGTATACCTAGTTTTAAATTTTTACCAAAATTTTCATAAAATATCTTATAATCTTCTACATTTTCACTTAATTCAGTTAAAGATTCAATTACCTTCTTTACTATATTTTTCTTAATTACTTTCATAATTTGAGTTTTTTGTAATGATTCACGAGAAATATTTAATGGTAAATCTTGTGAATCTACTATACCTTTTACAAATGTCATCCAATCAGGACATAATTCATCACAATTATCTGTAATAAATACACGTCTTACATATAATTTTATATTATTCTTCTTTTTATTTTGTTCAAATAAATCAAATGGTGCTCGTTTTGGAATAAATAACATTCCTGTAAATTCTAATTGACCTTCTACAGAAAAATGTTTCACAGTTAAACAATCATCATAATCACTTGATATATGTTTATAAAATTTATTATATTGTTCTTTGGTTACATTATCTGGATTTTCTAACCATAATGGTTTTTCTACATTTACCTTCTCAAACTCATTATATGTTTCTGTTTTTGTTTTTTTCTCTTTTGGTTTTTCTTCTTTATCTTCATCTTCTTCATCTTCTATTTTTCCATCTTCTTCTTTAGAATCTTCTTGAGTATCTTCTTTTTTTGAATCTTCTTGAGAATCTTCTTGAGTGTCTTCTTCAATTTCAACTTCTCTAGTTTTTTCTATTAATAATGAAATAGGATAATTTACAAATTGACTATGAGTTTTAATTAAAGATTTTAATTTAGATTCATCTAATAATTCTTTTTGATCATCTTTCAAATGTAATATCATTCTTGTTCCTCGTTTTAAATCTATATCAGATTCACTTATTGTAAAACTTCCACCTGCACTTGATTCCCATTTATGTTGTTTATCATCATTATGTTTTGATATTACTTCTACATTATCAGCAACTAAAAATGCTGAATAAAAACCAACACCAAATTGACCTATCATCGATAAATCTGAACCACTATCTAAAGCTTCCATAAATGCTTTTGTTCCAGATTTTGCAATTGTACCTAAATTATTAATTAAATCACTTTTTGTCATACCAATACCAGAATCTTCTATTACTAATTTATTATTTTCTTTATCCATCTCTATTTTAATTTCCATTTCTTTATTAGCATCTAATTTTTCTATATTTGTTAATGATTCATGTCTAATTTTATCTAAAGCATCAGAACTATTTGAAATTAATTCTCTTAAAAATATTTCTTTATTACTATAAAATGTATTAATTATTAAACTCATTAATTGATTAATTTCTGCTTGAAATGCAAATGTTTCTGTATTATTTTTATTTTCGGTCATTATTATATACAAAAAAAAAGTTATTTTTAAATAATTTAATTTAAATTATATTATTTTTATTAAAATTGTGGTGTATTTAGTTTAAGACATGTTGTCTTACTAATTCCCATACAACAGCAAAAATTACGGCATGTAATACATATCCTAATAATGTTGGTTCTTTATCATCATTTACTAAATCTAAACCAGGTAAAACACTTCCTAATGTGTCTTGCATGATTTCATAGGTTTTGTGGTGTCCTACAATTATGAATAAAAGTGCTAATACTCCTAAATTTTTCCAATCCCAATCACTTTGTCCTCCGTACATTTTATATATATTACTATAATATTTTTTTTTCAAATTAATTTTAATTAAAATTAAATTAAATTTAATTATAATTTAAATTCAATTAATATTTTTTATTTTTCATTAAACTTTTTAATTACATTTTTATTTTATATTTAAAAAAATTATTTTCTATAAAAATTTTTTATTTTTATATTAAATTTTGTATTTTCTATATTGAATTTTTTATTTTCTATATTAAATTTTTTATTTTCTATATTGAATTTTTTATTTTCTATATTAAATTTTTTATTTTCTATATTAAATTTTTTATTTTCTATATTTAATTTTTATAAAATCTAATATATTTTCAATTTCCTCTAAATTTTTTTTAATTATAATATTTTTATCATTATTAAAACATGCTGAAATTTGTATATATATATATTTAAATCGTTTATATTATCTATTAAAGAATTCCATAAATCTGTATATATACAAAATATGTAATAATATTCATTTTTTTTATATATTTTTATTATAAGTTGTATTATTAATATTTATTAATATATCAATTTGTAATACTGATTTATCTTATAAATAAAAATATCCTTGTGATATATAAATATATAAATTATTTCCTGTATTAATACATATATCATTTTTAGATTTATTTTTATATGATGAAATTATATTATAACCATTATTTTTTATTTTCATAAATACATTATTATTTTCTAATTTGTCACACATAATACTAGTATGGTTACTAACTCTTAGCATTATATATAAAAAAAAATATAAATTTTATTAACTTTATTTTATTAATATTTAATCTAATTTTTCACAAATAGCATTTCCTATTACAACAGATAAAGCTACAATTACTGCTATAATTAAACTGCTAGATACAGGAACTTGTGCATGATGAACAAGCATATGTACTAATTGACTTTTTAATGGTAAATTAGCAGCACCATCAGGTGGAGTTATTTCTTCTTCAGAAGCCATAGGTTTTACTAATTGAGGTAGTACTACATTTAATAATACACCAGCACCAACTGCACATAAGGTCATTTTTGTTTTAGGATCCATTATATATATATATATATATTTTTTTTTTGATTTATAGAAATTAAAAGTTTTTATTTTTTTACATTATTATAAATTTAATTTATATATTTAAAATTATATTTAAAAATATTTAAAATTATATAGTGAATATAAATTATAAATGAAAATTATTGTATTAGGTGCAGGAGGATTTATTGGTGGACATTTAGTAACAAGATTAAAATCATTAGGACATTGGGTAAGAGGTGTTGATATAAAATATCATGAGTATAAAAAAAGTGATGCAGATGAATTTATAATAGCTGATTTACAAAATTATGAATCTGTAAATTTAGTTATAGATGATACAATAGATGAAGTATATCAATTAGCCGCAGATATGGGTGGAGCTGAATTTGTATTTAGTGGTGAAAATGATTCAGAAATTATGCATAATTCAGCTTTAATTAATTTACATGTATGTGATGTATGTGTTAAAAAATATATAAAAAAAGTATTTTATTCATCATCTGCTTGTATGTATCCTGAACATAATCAATTAGATCCAAATAATCCGAATTGTGAAGAATCAAGTGCATATCCAGCAAATCCTGATAGTGAATATGGCTGGGAGAAATTATTTAGTGAACGTTTATATTTAGCATATAATAGAAATAAAGGGCTAAATGTAAGAATAGCACGTTTTCATAATATATTTGGACCACTTGGAACGTGGAATGGAGGGCGTGAAAAAGCTCCTGCAGCAATATGTAGAAAAGTATTAACATCTACTGATTCAATAGAAATATTTGGAACAGGAACTCAAACACGTTCATTTTTATATGTAGATGAATGTGTAGAGGGTATAATAAGATTAATGCAAAGTGATTTTATTGGTCCTGTAAATATTGGTTCAGATGAAATGGTTACAATTAATGAGTTAGTTAATTTAGTTTCAAGTATTGAAAATAAAAATTTAAAAAAAAATCATATTAAAGGTCCTTTAGGTGTAGCTGGTCGTAATTCAGATAATCGTTTAATTTATGAGAAATTAGGGTGGAAACCAACAATGAAATTAATGGAAGGATTAAAAAAAACGTATGAATGGATAAAAAAACAAGTAAATAATTAATTAAACTTTAATGATGTCATTTCTACATAATAATTATTTATAAATAAAAACAATATTTAAATATATAACTAATGAATATACTAGAAAATATATATAATAAATCTTTAAATATTGAAAGCAATTTCAAAAAAAAAAGAGTTTTATTTATTCCAAGTGAATCATATGATGCTGCTACTTTATGCATAATAGAAGGGTTACATAAATTGGGTTTTGAAATTTTAACATATGTAAAAAATAATATTAATTCTTGGTTTTGTAATAAAATTATTTATGATTTAAATAATATTGAGGATTCTATAGATTTTGTATTAAGTAATTTACATTGGGGAACTAAATGGAGTTTATATAATAAATTATATAATAAGGTTCCATATATATTAATTGATGGAGATGATAGATTACATAATGATAATATAAGTGATTGGAAAAACAAATATAATAATTATATTAAAATATATAAACTTGAGAAATCAGAGAAAATTAAAAATAAAGAATTATCTCCTTATAGATGGATGGAAGAAATAGGTAATTATAAGCCTGATATAGTATTTATGAGTCAAAAATATATTTGTAATAATAATTATTTTTTTCTACCATTTGGTATTATTGATTATTATTATAAAATGAATAAAAATTTTAAAAAAATATATGATATTACATTTATATCTGGTCCAGGAGTTTATAGAGATAAAATGGAAAAATTTATAAATCATTTAAAAATACATAACCCTCATTTAAATATTTTTAATCAAAAAATATATGGAAATGATTTTAAAAATACTGATATTGAAAATTTTATTAAAAATGATGATAATGTTCATTCTTGGCATCGTTGGAACATGTCTGAAAATTATTTTGATATTTTAAATCAAAGTAAAATTGTAATTTATCCACCTGTTAATAATTATAACAATCCTGGTTGGGAATCAAAAAGACCTTATGAAATATTAGCACAAAATACAATATTATTATATTTTAAACAAAAGGATTTTGATAATTCCCAGTATCCATTAAATGAAATATGTGATATATGTGAATTTTCTGAAGAAAATTATGAAGAATTAGTAAAAAAAATAGAAACATTATTAAATAATAGTGATTTATTAAAAATAAAAACAGAAGAGTGTTATAATAATTCAAAAAAATATTTTACATCTATACCAATTACTCGTTATTTTTTGTATAATATTAATAATAAAATATAATAATTATTTATAAATAAATGTATATAGATATTTAAATGAAAAATATAATTATACTTATAGATTTATGGAATAGTGCCATAAATGATATTTTAAATTTAAATTATGAATATACTAATTCTAGATTAAATAATATAATTAATTTTTTAAATGAAATTAAAGATAATAATAGTTTTGATATTTACAATGCAAATTATGCTTCAAATCAATGTATTATTAATAATTGTAGATGTAATAAACATATTAGAAAATTATATTCAAATATTAGTAAATTAAATATTAAATTTATTAATTCTATAAATATAAATAATTATGATAATGTTTATATAATGGGATTATCATTAGATGGTTGTGTATTAAATAGAAATCTAGGATATTTAAATATTTCCCATAAAAAAAAATTTATAATTAAAGATTGTTGTTTAAATGAAAATCCTATTAGGGGAGATTTAGTTAATAATTATTATATTAAAAATAAAAATGATTTTATAAAAACAAATAGATGTCCTGATAAATGGTTTTATAATTATAAAATTGAGTGGAGTGGACCTTATTATTATTTTAAAGATTTAGATTCTATTTTAAAATATGAAAATTTTATATTACAATATTATAATATCGAATATATAAAATATAAAAATATAAAAATATAAACACTATATTATAATATATGGAAATAATAAAAAATATAGATAAAAAAAATAAAAAAATTATAAGTTTTTCTATATGGGGAAATATTAGATTATATTGTATAGGAGCTATAAAAAATGCATTAATAGCACAAAATATATTTCCTGAATGGATATGTAGATATTATTATGATTCAACTGTTCCTAATATTATTATAGATTATTTAAAAAATTTAGATAATGTGGAATTAGTTTTTATAAAAGAAAATTCTGGTGGAACAATATATAAAGAAGGTACTTATGGTAGTTTATGGAGGTTTTATACATTTAATGATAATGATGTAGATATATTTATGATAAGAGATATAGATTCAAGATTATCAAAATATGAATATATTAAAATAAATGATTTCATAAATAGTAATTATATATTACATGCTTTTGTTGATAATAATGAAGTAATTAATAATAAATATCTTAGAGCTGGAACAACTACATTTAAAAATTATATAAATAATAATGATACAAGAATAATAAATAATACTAAATTAGATATATTTAATTTATTAAAATTTATAGATAAAAAAAATACAAATTTTTATGATGATGAAAATTTTTTAAACAATATAATATATCCTTTATATAAAAATTATTATACAAATACTTCTAGAAAAAATATACCTAATATATATATTAAAAAATTTACAGGTAGATATATAGGTGACGTTTTAGATGAATATGATAATAATATTAATAAAAATAATGATATAAATTTTAACTATAAAAATAATTATGATGATTTGAAAGAATTACTAGATAATTATATAAATTTTTTAAATAATGTTATCTAATAAATTTTTATAATATATTTTCCAATTATTATTTTCATTCTCAAAATAGTTATTTATTTCAAAATTTAAATTTAGTTCTTGTCTTTCATATTTTGTAATAGGTATATAACCTTTTGTTAACATTTTAAATTCATTTAAATCATATATATTATTTATATTATTAATTATAGTATTCTCTAATATATTTAAAAATTTTAAAATTCTTTTTACTATTTCTTTAATTACTTCTAAACTAGGATGACAATCCCTATAAAACATTTGTATATTTTTATAATTATTTTCAATGTAATCTGAAATTATAATATCTGTTTTTTTTTCAATATTTTTTAATTTATATAATGATTCTATAAATCTTTTTTTTAAATTAAAAAACAATTCATTATTAATAAATTTATTATATAATAATTTTATATCTTTTTCTTTTAAATATTCTATACCACTTACTCTTGTATTTTCATTAAAATATGTATAAGAATTATTAAATCCATTTATTAAATTGTTATTATTTAATACTAAACACCACATTCCTGTATTATAAATATATGGTATAGATATACATATTATATTTTTTTTTATATTTTCTAATATATATTTTGTAGAATGTAATCCTTTATCATCTTTAATAGGTTGGTATATAAATATATTATATTTATTAATTATATCAATATTTATAGGTTTATTTTCTATTATACATTTATAATTACTTATATAATCTATATTATATTTATTATTTAATACTTTTTTTAATATTATTTTTATTGCTTCAAATTGACAATTTCCATATAATATTATATTCATATAAACATATAAATAATAAATATTTAAATATAATTAATTATATTTACCAACTACAAGAAGATATATAATCTATTAGTTTCATATCTATATATATTGTTTTATTATATAGTCTATTCACATTTCCTACAAATTTAGCATCTTCCGCATAATTAATATTTTCAAATAATACATTTTCTATAACATTTTTTCTTATAGATACCGCACCACATACATAATTATGACCAAATATCTTATTAGTATCTTTTTCATATTCTTTATTAGCAACTCCTACATTATCTTCACTAGATATTAAATTAGTATATATTTTATAATCTTCTAAATTATACTTTTTATTTATTAAATTATAATTTCTATTTGTTTTATTATTTAAATTATGTAATATCATCTTTGTATCAGAATATTTTATAAATATTTTTTCTATTATTTCACATTTCTGTGAATCCATTATATCATCCGCATCATGTATAATTATTATATCTCCTTGAGATTCTATCATACATTTATTTCTATTTACACTCGCATTTGTCATAGTTTCTTGTACTAAACATTTCAAATTATTATATTTATTTTCTAGTCTAATTTTCTCATTTAATAA
>Ga0222717_10002900_pt1 | contig 13079 bp, 23 predicted proteins | sample C33_18DmetaG_FD_165053 | JGI IMG/M metagenome (GOLD analysis project Ga0222717, IMG submission 165053) | Estuarine water microbial communities from San Francisco Bay, California, United States - C33_18D | ecosystem: Environmental > Aquatic > Marine > Unclassified | place: USA: California...
GGCCTTGATGATATAGAAAACATCTCAAAAGCCCTGCTTTATGTTTACGATACGCCAAACCTTGGAATGGTTAAATCTGCATTTGTATTACAGCTACTAGGTTTTGATGTTTCCTGTATTGATAGTCATAACCTCAAACGCCTAGGCTGGAAACAATCGCAAGTATCATTACCTAAAACCTTAAAGCATGAGTCCAAAATGCGAAAGATTAGAGCCTATGTATCCCAGACCCAACAAAAAGGGACCGCTTACTGGTGGGATAGTTGGTGCCATTATGTAGCAGGAAACATAGCCAATAAGAAATTGACTACAGGCCAGCAGGTTAGTAATTATCACATAGAGGCCATTTTACCCAAGGCCTAGGTATTACCCAACCAATAAAAGTCCCTAGAATCGAAGATTTCGAGCCCAGTTATCCAAGCTGGGCCAGGATTTCCCATTTATTTTCAATTTATTTCCATTTTAGGGGTTGACAAGATTTATAGATTCGTGCTAAAATTCTTACCAGAAATTAAATAATAATACCAAGGAGGTAAAAATGTCGTTTAGAAAAATGTTTACAGAAAACTTAGTAATAGAGGGATGGAGCAATTGTTGTGATTCCCCAGTATACACTCCCAATACAGATGGGATAGGGCTTTGCTCACATTGTGGTGAGTGGGCTGAAATTGTACAAATTGAGGAGGATGACTCCGATGAGTAAAGAAAAGACTATAAAAATTATGGGTTATTTTGACAAGGAGGTTGAGAAAACCAAGGAACAATATATAAACATATGGATTGAGAATGCCTCTCTATCTAGATTATGTATTTGTGATGGAGGCGAGGCCTTTGACCATACCTATGAGAAAGTAAATTTTCTTAAGGATGAGATAAAAAAACTTGCTGAATTTAATTGGGATTATATGTACAAGGAGCAACATGGATAATTATAAAGAAAATATTATGTGGTTTGCTACTGATGGTTTTGGTAGTAAAATGGGTCGATTCTATGATGAAATGGATGCTAGAGAGTATGCAATGAAATATGGATACACCGTAGGCTGGGAAAGTGTAGAAGTTATCTCACCAGCAGTTAAACTTGTAACTAAACATGTTGAGGATAATAATGCCTAAGAATTTACATAAAGAATATGTTTTAGCTGATAGGTCTATTGTTACTATTGCTAGAATTATGGAGGCAACTGGGCTTAGCTATGTTGGTGCTTATAGCAGGCTTCAGCGTTCTGCCCAACCAGATTACATATGGGCCGAGATGGGGCATGGAGGTAGGCAACTGCAGACTTCAACAAAGGAATGGGAAAATGAGCCAGATGAGGTTGTTGCAGGGATACAATTGAAAGCCAGCTGGATGGATGGCATGTTGTATACTCTTGCTGGCCCTCCACATGATAGACATGGGCTTGTGATGACTAAAAAGGATGTTAGGTCTTTGCTAGCCTATCGTGAAAAAATGCGTCAAGAGTGGCGTAAAGAAAATAATATACTAAATATGGAGGTAGAAAAATGAATGGATTTGGATGGTTAGGTAAACTTGAGCAGGATATTATAAGAAAAAATAAAGTAAAGAAAGCCCTGCATAAAGAAATAACTGATAAAATAGAACAACTTAGGGTCCTTGAAGTTGATTTAAAAGAGACAGTTGATAAGGCCCTGTCAACAGGTCAGCCCAGTCGAGAGGATGTTGAGTGGGATTTGATGGATAAACGATTGAATGGAGGAAAATAATGAGAAACGAAACTAAAGTAAAATATTTAAAAAAAGATAAAGTACAAATTACTATGTCGGTACAGGGATACGCCAATATATGTAAGTATTTTAATTCTTTTAATGATGCTATGAATGAAGTTGGCGAGTTAATGGACTTTAGAATGAGTGAAGTTAGAGATATGGACTATTTAAGATACACTCTTATAAATCATTTAGGGCTTGAAAAAGTTCAGTCAAGCGGTTATTATAGTGACTTTAAAATACCAGATAGGAGTAATAATGCCAAATCCAAATAATAATAAACATTTCAATGATGAGGCCCTAAGGATTAACAGGACCTTAAAAAAAGAAAATGACGCTTTAAGCGAGATTGTAGATGAGTTTGAAGACTTCCTGTTAAATATAAATACCCAGTGGGAAGACGATAAACAATCTCAAAAACTACAAGATATGATAATAAAAGTGAGGAGTAGAGATAATGATTAAGAGAGATATAAATGGTGTACCTTACACCTATGAAAATAAGGATGAACTGGCCTTTGGCACAGACTTTGAGGATAGTTGGAACAATGCTATGGCATACGCCCACTATGTTATGACTACGCCAGAGTTTGAGAAAGATATGAAAGAATGGCTGGATAAGAATGACTGATATCAATAGTATGACTGGAAGAAATTGGGAAGTGGAACATGAGCTGGTAGATGTAGCAGTAATGCTTAAGAAGTACAGAAATCTACAATATGATGCAGACTTTGAAGAAAATATAAAAGATTATAACTTCTACAAAGCTAGGGCAGATTACTACCAAGAACTTTTTGACAAAGGACAAGAACATGACCCACAATTTTAATTACATAGGGAGGTAAATAGGATGTATCATTGTAATAAATGTTATTATAAACCAAACGAACAAGAGGGATGTTTTACTACTGATGTAACTAAGTTTATTATGGAAAACATACCTCCCTGTTTGGATGGAACTTGGCATAAATTTAAGCCAGAATTTAATAAAATAAAATTGCATAACATAAAATAGTTGGTACAATATATCTATGTATGGTTACTATGAAGTTGTTAAGTATATATATACTACTAGTAATTCATACATAGATTCTTAGTATTACTAAGAGTGCGTTAAGTTTTTACTTCCATTTTTCTTAATGCACTTTTAGTAGTATTAACTACTAGGTAGCCCAGCCTTTGGGCAGAATGTTAACTATAAAGGAGTTAAATATGAGTGAGATGTTACCACTAACGGGTGAAGTTGTTTTCAATAAATTAACTACACCGGATGTCTTTATGGGTACGAGTAAGTACACACTTACAATTGCCTTAGATAAGGATGGTAAGAAACTAGCAGAGAAGAACGGTCTTAAGACTAATGACTATGAGGGTAAGACACAGATTACTTCTAAGCGTAAGATAGACTTTGGCCAGCCTAAGGTTTATAATGCTGAAAAGGAGGAAGTTGATGCCTCTCATGTATCTTTATTTGGGGATAAGGTTACAATGCTAGTCAAGAAAGGTAAAGCACCTTATGATGCTTACACATACCTAGAGAGAATCCGAGTGGATGAAAAGGCTGAGGGTGTGGAGGAGTATGACCAAAGCGAGTTCTAACTGGTCATAAAGTCTAGGGCTACTATCATGGTAGCCCTTTTAATTTAAAGTAAGGGAGCAAAATGGATAATAAATTAATCCGAAAGGAGCAGTGCCCAGACTGTGCAAAGATGGGAAAAGACACAAAAGGTGATAACCTTGCTGTCTATGATGATGGCCAAACTCATTGTTATGCTTGTGGCACACATGGTCATGTAACGCATACTAACAAACCAATACAAATAAAAGACTCTAGCTGGATGAAACACTACAGAGGGGATTACTATTCTCTTCCAGATAGAAAGCTAAGGGCCGAGACCTTAGAGAAGTATAAGGTGAAGTGTGAGAAGAATAGCAAGGGTGATATTATTAAACACCACTATCCTTATCACAATCAAAGAGGTGATATGGTAGGTATTAAGACTAGGACCGTAGAGAATAAAGCATTCCGAGGATGGGGTGATACTAGTAATACTAATATGTTATTTGGTCAGAACTTATTTAAAGCAGGAGGAAAATTTCTTACCATTGTAGAGGGTGAATTGGATTGTTGCTCGGCCTATGAGATGTTTGGTAGCAGGTGGCCTGTTGTCTCTATTAATAATGGTGCTAATTCTGTATCAAATATAAAAAATAATTTAGAGTGGATAGATTCTTTTGAGACTGTGGTCATATGCTTTGATGATGATGAGGCAGGCAGAGATTCAGCTAAGCAGGTGGCACCTATACTCGGTCCAAACAAATGCAAGGTATTAACATTAGCCAAACATAAGGATGCAAGTGATTACTTAGCCAATGGGGATAGTAAAGCATTCTATGATGAGTGGTGGAATGACGCTAAGGAATATACAGTCAGTGGTGTAGCTACTATCGAAGAGATGAGAGAGGCGTTACTGGATTATAAGAATACAGAATTGGTACCACTTCCAGATTCATTTGGCAATCTAAATGAGATGATGCGTGGAGGTATAGCTAAAGGTGAGTTAGTATCTATTGTGGCACATACTAGTATTGGTAAGACTACTATACTTAATGAATTAATTTATCACTTTGCCACAAAAACCAATGAAAGGATTGGATGTTTCATGGTAGAGGATAATATAGATGAGACAATTAGAAAGGTTGTTAGTGTACATACTGCAGAGAATTTACAACTGGTCAAGCCAACAGATTTAAATGTGGATGTCATTATGGAGTCTGCAATTGATATTGGATTTGGCTCAAAGATACAACTACATAACGATGGTGGTGGTAGTATTGATATTGATGAAATGTTTTCTAAGATAAGATACTTTGTAAAGGGATTGAATTGTGGTATTATTTTGGTGGACCCATTGCATACTGCAATCAAAAACTTAAGCAACGAGAACATCGAAGAGGTTATGGACAGATTTATTAAGCTATGCAAAGAGACTAAATGTGCAGTCATACTTAGTACGCATACAAGAAAGCCAGATGATGGCTCTCATCCTCACAAGATTAGCGAGTACGATGTGAAAGGTAGTGGAGCAATACCACAGGCTTGCCATACAAATATATTATTCTCTAGGGATAAGCTGGCTGAGGATGAGTACACAAAGAACTCAACAAGGATAAGGGTACCTAAGTTAAGAAGAACGGGTCAGACTGGTGAAGCTGGATGGGCATACTTTAACCCAGAAAAAGCTAGGCTAGAGAAAGGAATCAATCCAGATATGGGAGGGTCGGATGCCTCAGACTTTTAGTTGTGACATAGAGACTGATGGTATTGAGGCTACTATAATCTGGTGCGTGTGTGTGCAGGATACATACTCTCAAGAAACAACAGTATTCTACAAGTCTGAGGAGTTTAAGGAATGGCTGGAGGATAGGAGCATATGCCATACCCTAGTTTTCCATAATGGAATAGCTTTTGATGTACCTGTGTTGGAAGAAGTCTGGGGCATAGACTTTAAGGATGTCTTTATACATGATACTCTTTTGTTAAGTCAGTTGGACAACCCAAGAAGAGAGGGCGGTCATTCATTAGCTAGCTGGGGTGAGTACCTAGGCTATCCTAAAGGGGACCATGATGACTGGACAAAACTAAGTGATGATATGGTTGCCTATTGCATACAGGATGTAAAAATAACTTCTCAATTGTATCGCTTGCTGATGCAGAAAGGATTAAGTGAGGATGCTATTGATTTAGAGTATTCTATTAAAAGGCAATGCTCAGTACAAGAGAAAAATGGGTGGCTATTTGATGAGCATGGTGCTATGCATTTGCAACAACGAGTTAATGATGACCTAAGAAAAGCAGAGCAGGAAGTACACAAGACTTTTGCACCCCTGCCTGTATGGGTTAGTAAAAAACCAGTAGATAATAGATTTAAAGCAGATAATACAAGGACAAAGTATTATCAAGATGAGGTAGACCTTGGTTGTTATACTAATGATGATGAAGACTATGGGTACTGGACTTATCCAGAATTAAATTTAGGTAGCAGGCAACAGGTAGGCAGGCATCTTATGCATTATGGTTGGAAGCCTAGTATATTTACAGAGACTGGTAAGCCTAAGGTGGATGAGTCTACACTTAAGGATGTGGACATTCCAGAGGCACAGCTGATAGCTAGATACTTAATGCTACAGAAAAGACAGGGCCAGATTAAAGGATGGTTGGATGCTCTAGATGAAAGAACTGGTAGAATACACAGTCGAGTTCATACTATGGGCACTGTCACACACCGGATGTCTAGTAGTAATCCAAATTTACAGCAGGTTACAGCCAGTGGTAAAGAATATGGCCCAGAAATGAGAGCATTATTTACTGTACCAGAGGACAAGGTACTTGTAGGTGCTGACTTATCTGGGCTGGAGCTAAGATGTCTTGCACACTATATGAATGATAAGAATTACACAAAAGAAATATTAACTGGTGATATACATACAGCCAATCAAAAGTCAGCTGGTCTGGATACAAGGGATAAGGCTAAGACATTTATTTATGCATTTCTTTATGGTGCAGGTGACAAGAAGATAGGCAGTATTGCAGGTGGCGGTATAGCAGAGGGCAAGAGACTTAAAGAAAACTTTTTAAATAACACGCCAGCATTAAAGAAACTAAGACAGCGGGTAAGCAAGGCATCCGATAAAGGATACCTAAATGCTTTGGATGGTAGGAAAGTTAGGGTTAGGAGTGAGCATGCATCCCTTAACTTCCTACTCCAGAGTGCTGGTGCCATCATAGCTAAGAGAGCTTGGGATATTTTTCATGGTCTTGCACAATATGAGGGCCTAAAGTATAAACAGATTGGTGTCATACATGATGAGATTCAGATTGAATGTAATCCAAATGATGCAGACTACATTGGTATGCTTATTGTAGATGCTATGAAAGAGACAACAGATTATTATAAATTAAACTGTCCAATAACTGGGGAGTATAAAATAGGGAGGAGCTGGAATGAAACGCACTAATGAATTTAAGGTTGACTGGAATGAGCACAGAATACCAGACAACATCAACCCAGAGCACTACACACAGGGTATAGAATGTATTGATTATATTACCTCAAAGAACATGAGTTTTCTTGAGGGCAATGTGGTAAAATATGTCACTCGATATAAGATGAAGAATGGATTAGAAGATTTAAAGAAAGCACAATGGTATTTAAATCGTCTAATAGAAATTACAATGAGGGAGAAAAATAATGAAAGTAGCAAACAGTAAAAACATACACACGCTAATACCAGATGTGTATGAAGTAATGAAGTCTAAGGATTATGATGGAGACTTAAGTGCAATAGCTATGCAGGCTGGGCGAGAGGTAGAGGAGGCTATTAAGAATGCCTTTGAGCCTTACGAACAAAAAGCAGGACTAAGAATGTCTGGTATAGGTAGATGTGAGAGAGCACAATGGTATGCTGTTAAAGGATATACTCCAGAAGAGATAGATGGTAATGTTTACCTCACTTTCTTACAGGGCCATGTTCTTGAGGCTGTTCTTGTAGCTCTCATTAAACTAGCAGGGCATGAGGTAAAGGACCAGCAAAAGAAACACACTGTAGAGGGAGTTAATGGCTCACAGGATTGTACTATTGATGGTGAGCTAGTGGATATTAAGACAGCTAGTGCTTGGTCTTGGGACAACAAGTTTACGCCCACTGGTATAGCAGATGATGGCTTTGGTTATGTTAAGCAGTTATCTGCATATGGTAAGAATGACAACAGAGAGCATGGTTACTTCCTTGCTTTAAATAAAAACAAATCAACTCTTAAGTTATGTAAACAAGAACTTGAGCAGGATGTTGATACTTTTATTGTTGACTTAAAAGATAAGATGGAATCTGATACACCGCCAATGAGATTAGCTAAGGCTACTACTCTAACCAAACAAGGGGAAGAGAAGTTGTGCATGACATGCTCATTCTGCAATTTTAAGAATGACTGTTATGGTAGTCTAATAGCAAGACCAATCCCATCTGGCAAGATAACTAATTATTTTGTTGACAATACAGGAGCCAGCTTTTGAAACAGCTACCAGAGTTAAAGGCCTACATTGCAAAGACATATGATACCTGTCTTATATGTGATGAGTTAGAGATAGAGCCAGAGGATTTACTAGATGCATTTGAAAATAAATTAATAGAAAAGAAAGACAGATTTCTAGAAGATTTTGAGGAGCAGTAAATGGGATTAGAATATGTAATAATATGTAGTGTACTAATAATAGCAGGAGCTGTTACAGTATACTTTACAAACAAACAATCATATGAAAAAGGTATTACTACTGCTGTGTTATTACACAGAAATGGTAGACTAAAGTATTATGATTATTATGATGAACAAGGCGAGAGAATGGTTGACATTGAAATCGCACCAATGGAGGATGAAGAATGAATACACTACCAAATGACTACCAAAATTTTATAGCACTAAGCAGGTATGCGAGATGGCTACCCGAGAAGAATAGAAGAGAGACATGGAAAGAAACAGTAGCTAGGTACTTTGACTTTATGGAAGTACACTTGAAAGAGAATACTAACCAAGAGCTAATACCTAAGACAAGAAAAATACTAGAGGATGCAGTATTAAACCTTGAAGTTATGCCAAGTATGAGAGCATTAATGACTGCAGGTAAAGCACTAGCAGATAATAATATAGCAGGATATAATTGTGCCTATCTAAGTGTGGACCATCCAAAAGCATTTGATGAGGCTTTATATGTATTAATGCATGGCACTGGTGTAGGGTTTAGTGTAGAGAGACAGTTTGTTAACAAGCTACCAGAGGTACCAGAAGAAATGGTAGATGTTGATGATGTTATTGTTGTACAGGATAGTAAAGAGGGCTGGCAATCTGCATTTCGTAAACTTATTACCTATCTCTATGATGGTGAGATGCCTAAGTGGGACTTCTCAAAGATAAGACCTAAAGGTGCTAGGCTTTCTACCTTTGGAGGCCGGGCCAGTGGACCAGAGCCTTTACTAGACTTGTTTCACTTCTCTACTAATTTGTTTAAGGATGCAGTAGGTAGAAAATTAACTAGCTATGAGGCACACCGTATGATGTGCAAGATAGCAGAGGTAGTTGTAGTGGGTGGAGTTAGGCGTAGTGCATTGATTTCTCTAAGTAATTTGACCGATGAGCGTATGCGTAATGCTAAGTCTGGTCAGTGGTGGAGTGATACACCAGAGATGGCTTTAAGTAATAATAGTGTATGCTATACAGAGAAGCCGGACATTGGAATCTTTATGAAAGAATGGACATCTTTGTACGAATCTAAGTCTGGTGAGCGTGGTATATTCAATAGAGAAGCAGCAATTAAACAGGTAGCTTCTATTGGCAGAAGAGATACTGACCATGACTTTGGTTGTAATCCCTGCAGTGAAATCATATTAAGAGATGGGCAGTTCTGTAACTTAACAGAGATTGTAGTAAGAGGTGATGACACACAAAAAGATATAATGCGTAAGGCTAGGTTAGCTACTATACTAGGTACATTCCAAGCATCACTAACAAATATTAAAAGATTACGACCTAAGTGGGTTAAAAATACAGAAGAAGAATCCCTATTAGGAGTCTCATTAACTGGTATAATGGATAATAGTTTTATGAATGGCTCTGTGGACAAGGAAGCCTTACCAAAATTCCTTGAGAAAGTTAGAAAAGAAGTAGTTGAAATTAATGCTCATTGGTCAGAAGTACTAGGCATTAACCAAGCTACTGCAACCACAGCCATCAAGCCTAGTGGCACAGTCAGTCAGTTAGTTGACAGTGCTAGTGGTATACATACCAGACATAACGATTATTACTTTAGAAGAGTAAGAGCAGATGCTAAAGACCCCATAGCCCAGCTAATGGAGGACCAAGGCATCCCTTGTGAACCGGATGTAATGAAACCTAATAGTGTTAAGGTGTTTACATTTCCTATGAAAGCTCCAGATGGTGCTGTACTAAGGAATGATAGGACTGCTATTGAACAGTTGGAACTGTGGCTTACATATCAAAGACATTACTGCGAACATAAACCAAGTGTTACTGTAAGTGTTAGAGAACATGAATGGATGCAGGTAGGTGCGTGGGTATATGAGCACTTCGATGAGGTAAGTGGTGTTAGTTTCTTACCACACTCGGACCATTCATATCAACAAGCACCATATGAAGATTGTAGTAAGAAAGAATATAATGAACTGGCTAAGAAAATGCCTAAGTCTGTTGACTGGGAATTGATTAGTCAGTATGAGCTAACAGATATGACAGTGGGTACAAAGACATTGGCATGTACTGGTAGTGTTTGTGAATTAGTTGACTTAGTTGAGGAAGAAAGGGAAATAGAATGAATACGATATTATTAATAATAGTTTTGCAGGTTATTGTTATTAGCTTAACTGGATGTAGTGCTTTTGAAGAGAAGCTACACCAGCAAGAGGTAGAACAACAACAATTAAATTGCTCGCCACCACATGACAGGCTGTGTGTAGGGTGGATGATATGAGAGTAAGTTTAATGCGAAAGCTATGGAAAGAAAAGGTAGAGGTGCCTGCTCTAGAAAAAAAGATAGAGAAAATCCTCAAGGCGATAGATGTTAAACTAAAAGAAAGGAGTAAAGATGTTAGAGAAAATTAAGAATGGTGCCGATGGTGCTATAGATGTAGGTATTAAGTTGATTAGCTTATCAATTGTATTACAGATTATCTTTGGACAAAAGGTAGCCTTCCTTACAGGAAATGTAATTGGTTCTATACTTGATATAGTTTGGACTCTTGGTAATGCAGGACTAGCAGGAATAATCGCAGCCGGTATTATTTGGAAACTACTCGATAAAGACATCACGAGTGGAGGCAAGTAAGCCAATCAAGAAACCTAGTGGTCTTGTTCAACTAGACAAGACTGCTAGACTCTACCAAGAATTACAAAAGAAAAAGAAAGACACTAACCCAAGACTTTGGAAATCAGACTGGAGAAAGTAATGAAGAACAAAGGAATACTACCGCTACCTGTATTTAGTAAAGGCAGAGGTGATAAGAAGAGGGAGCTCATGGTTAGTCTAAACAATTTCTTTCCTATGCATTACATACAAAAGAACAATGTAAAGCAAGCATACCATGCAACAGTGAAAGAATGGGTAAAGACATTGCCCAAGTACAAGACAATACAACCTAACTACAAACTATTTTTTAATAACAAAAGAAAGAAAGACTTAGATAACTATACATTTCCTATGCATAAGTTTCTTATGGATGCTTTAGTAGAGAATAATATTATTGAAGATGACCACTATGAATATGTTACCAAGATTACTACAGAGTTTGGTGGCCTAGATACGGACAACTATGTTGTCGTAGAAATAAAAGGAGAAGAGCATGGGACTGAACAAGAGTAAGGATATAAAAGAGATGCGTAAGTTTGATGTGGACCTAGAGTTTGGTCAGCAGTGGGAAAAACATATAGATGAAATGTTTTCTGGGGCCAAGACTTGCGAGATAAAAACAGAGAGGGATAAGTGGGCGAGTACAGGTAACATCTGTATCGAGATTGAAAGCTATGGTAAACCATCTGGGCTGACCAGTACAGAGGCAGAGCTCTGGGTCCATAACTTGGTAAAGGATGGTGAGTTGTGCTGTAGTTTAGTCTTTAATACTGACAAGCTAAGAGCGGTCATGGAAGACATGAAGCCCTATACTGTCATGGGCGGAGACCATAAGGCCTCTAAGATGCACTTAGTTAATATACAAAAATTACTTAAGCAGGTGGGTTCTTAGGATTACTAAGTTCTTTTGGTAATAGCCCTGCTTTCTGTGGGGCATATATTGTATCTTCTTCTGATGCTGTTCTATTCTGTTTAGCAAACGGTCCATAATTAACCCAAGAGTTTTGACCTCTAGTTTCACTAGCCAGTGCTTTAACAGCTAGGTCAGAGTACATAGAAGCATGAGATATAAATGCTGCTTCTTCACCCTCAGCTCTAAACCCAACACCATTCTTAGCATGACCAAAGTAATCATGCACTACCCTAAACAAGTCATTAGCTAAAGCAATCTCACCACTAATTGTAAACTCAGTAGGTGAAAGCATAGGATGCTCAGTGTTTTGCTCCCCTTTACCATAACCATCTCTAGTAGAAAATACCCACATATGATTGTTGTCTACTATATCTTTTACAGCTTGGCTAGGATAAGCATACGGAGATTTTTGTCCACTAGGTATAAACTCTACTTGCAGTCCTGAATTTAGTATTGTTTTGTACTGCTCAATAGTTTCATTAATCAATGCATCATAGGCCTCAGCTACTTCTTTCTTTCTAGGTGTGTGTTTCATAGCATCATACGCCATAGCCACTCTTGCTCCAAACTTAGGATTAACTGTCCTGTGTATTTTAGTCTCCGGCTTTATTATTCCAGATGTGGTTCTGTATTGTTTAGCTACTTGTATTATTCTAGAGCTAGCATCACCAAGAGCATCCTCTACTATTTCACTATGCGGAGTAGACTCTACTATACCATCTCTCTTTGCCATAACCAGTGGACCTACTTGTATTACTTGTGATGAGGACAGTATTTTCTCACCAGTTTCTTTTACATAAAAATAACCATAGCGAATAGGATTCATTCCAACCTCTACCCAATTCTCTGGGTCCGCTATTGCTTCGTTAGCCATTTGCTCTGCTTGTCTTTCATTTACATCTACCCAGTCACCTTGCATAGTAGCAAAGGTAGATTTAGATGCTTTCCCTGCAGCTATTTTATTAGCTGCTTTACTAAACTCACCAAATTCTACATTATTTAATACTGCAGATTTAGCATAACCAATAACACCACCTTTTAAATCATGGACAGTAACTACCCAAGTATCTGTCTTTTCATAGGCAGGTATATCTAACCTAGACTTTACTCTTGAGCCATTAGTAATTCTTTTATAACCATCACCGCCACCTTGTCTTATTAGACCAGTAGGTGCCTTAGCTTTTAAAGCCATTATCATTTCTCTGAATGTAGGTATTTTTTGTACACTACCTAGTAAAGCAATATCATTTTTTAATATAATATTTTGTGCCCACTCATAGTCTTCATCTAAATTAATACCGTTGTCTACTTTATTTAATGCTAAACTTTTTAATTCTTTTGGTTGTTTCCATTCATTTTTAGGCCTAGAAGCTCTCGCTACTTCTATTTCCTCAGGAGTAATTTTCCAGCCTTCTAACATACTAGACATCTTAGATTTACTTGAAGTAGTAAATGCCTCAGACCTAGGCTTTACTTGTTCTACTGCTGTTGGCTCCCAGATAGCTGCACTTAATCCATA
>Ga0222717_10002904_pt1 | contig 13066 bp, 13 predicted proteins | sample C33_18DmetaG_FD_165053 | JGI IMG/M metagenome (GOLD analysis project Ga0222717, IMG submission 165053) | Estuarine water microbial communities from San Francisco Bay, California, United States - C33_18D | ecosystem: Environmental > Aquatic > Marine > Unclassified | place: USA: California...
TTTGAAGAACTAGCAGCAGACGATTCTTCGGGATCTCAAGGAAACTTCCGCATCACCGAGGAACTGGAAGCTGGTCGCTACTTTGTCTACGTCGAAGCTTTCGATCCGAGCACACAGGTCGGCAGCTACTCTCTCAAGGTCTCGAGCGACCGAGAAGAAATCGGCGTCGCGACACTGGAAGTGTATCAGGGAGATTCAGCAGTTGGCGGGACGGTCGACTTCGGTCACCAGGTGGTGAACTCGGGTTCCGTGACCGAGACTTTCACTCTCTTGAACCCTGGCAATGCCGACCTCCTCGTCAACGCAGCACGTCTTGCAGGAGCTGATCGTCAGGAATTCGCCATCACAGCACAGCCTAGCGATCGCGTCGAGCCAGGCCGCAGCACCGCTATTAGCATCCGTTACAATCCAAGCTCACCAGATTCACACCGCGCTGCACTCGTCATTCTGAGCAATGATCCTGATCAGGGCAGATTTGTTGTCAGGCTAACTGGCACCGGTATCGCTCCGGCGTCCAATGACGACGACCACGGCGATGACATGTCCACGGCAACACTCGTAGATGCCCCGTCCACGGTCGAGGGCATCCTTGATGTTGGCGGCGATGTCGATGTGTTCAGCTTCGAAATCGACCGGAAGGCCAAAGTCATCATACGCACACGCAGCGACATCGATACCTACGGTATCCTCATGAACGGGGATGGAGACATCATCGCAGAAAACGATGATAGTGGCAGCGGCTTCAACTTCCGCCTGCGCCGCCGTCTTCCTGCAGGTGTCTACTACGTCGCAGTCGAGGGCTGGGATGATTCCATCTCAGGGGACTACGACCTAAATATTCGGGTTCGTTGATCCACCCAACTCACTAGCAAACACCCTCCTACTATGAAGTCCCTACACTTCGGGACCACTGCTAGAATCGCCACCGCCTCTTTGGTGGTGGCGGTTACCGGCTGCGTGGTCCTTACCAAATCCAAACGGCCAGCGCTCAGCGTCGCCAAACCAGCAACCATCGCTCAGCCCACTGCCACATCCACATCCACATCCACATCAACCTTGGATCGCATACCAACGAGACTCTCGCCACGCGAGCGCCTCAAGCGGATCGCCGTACTGAGCGAGGAATCCGTCGAAGACCTGAGCCACCGCTTTCAAGCCGCATCTAGCATGGAAGAAAGAGGCATGCTTGCAGACGCTCTTGCCATGAAAGGCTCTGGTGAAGCCGTGCTCGAACTCTTGACCCAGGTCCTCAGTGAACCTGACATGAACAACCGCCGAGCTCTGGCAGAAGCGCTCAAGAACCTTGCCGACAAGGACGGACTCGAAACCCTTCTCTCAGCCAACGCTGCGACGAAAGACCCCACCGTCCTTCAACAAGTTATCGAAGCCGCCGGTCGCATGGCTACACCAGAAAGTGTGGAGTTTCTCGTCAGCCTCTATCGTGGTCAGGCCGTCTTTCCGGGACAGCTCCGAGCAGTGACTCAAACGCTATCTCAGATCAACAGCCCAGAGGCCGCACGCATGTTAGGTTCGATCGCCACATCAGCGACCGAGCCCGGACTGATCGAAGCCGCCGCGCATGGTCTGGCCAAGATCAACAATCCAGCCGCGCTTCAGCGCCTCGTGGATACCATCGCCCATGTGGGCACGGGAGACGCCTCACTCCGCGCTTCCCTCCTTCAGATGCTCGTCCGGATAGACCATCCATCTACGGATCCGTATCGCAGCCAGCTCCTAACAGAACCTCTTCCCGCAGACGTCCTCCACGCGCTTCAACAACAAGCACGCAGAACCTCATAACACGCATTCACGATGAAACTTCTCACTATCGCCGCCGCAGTTCTCGTTCCAATTCTAGCAATCGGGAAAGAGACCACCCAACTAACCCAAGGCTTCGCCCATTGGATCGCCGAGGAGTTCGAAGATGAACCCTCGAACCCAGAACGCCTCAACCAGGATGCCGACCCCGATCAAGATGGCCTTTCCAATCTCATGGAATACGCCCTTGATACGGACCCCCTGTTTCCCAGCAATCGGCTCCCCATGAGTTTGAAGGTCGACGCGACCGGGATCACCTATACCTACTCAGCGGACACCTCCAAGTCCGACATCCGCTACCAAGTCGAGATGTCCCGAGACCTGCGCACCTGGAGCAGAGTCGATAGTGAGACCCTCAAGGCCAAAGGTTCGATTGAAGTCCGCGCCGCCAAGGTACCCATGAGCAATGAGCCCGTCTTTGTGAGACTGACTGTCCGCCCAGCGAATCTAGATTGATTAGCGAAGAAGTCGTTTCGCCGTTCCTAGATCACGCCCGAGAGCAGCCATGTTCTCGGGCGTGCCTGCTTTCCCCAAATACTCGACGTGAATTGTGAAGGGCACATCAGCGCGTTTCTTTGCCAGGGTAAAAAATCTTGGATCAACCTGCCCCTCTCCCAACGGAACATTGGACGGCTTTCGATCCTTCCAGGCAAAGTCCTTCACATAGACCGCTCCTAGCCGTGGCTGCACTAGATGCCACGAAGTCTTCCAGGTCGTACCACCTTCCACCGTCGCGTGGCGCACATCGAATCCCACCGCAATCTGTGCTGGATCAATGTCATCGAGAAGTGCATCCAGATCCCACAGTGAAGCCCCAACGTAGGCAGCTCCTGCATGGTTCTGATAGAGAGCCTGCATTCCAAGTTCCTTGTTCAGTGCAGCCAATTCTCGCACCTGAGGTCGAAGGTTGTCCAACTGAGTCCTGAGCGGTTTGGCGAGATCATAGCGATAGTATGCCATCCGGTAGCGTTTCACGCCAAGCGCAGCCGCCACACGAAGCGTCTTCTCCATGACCAGATCATCCGCACGATTGACGTCCGAAGCCATGATCGTGATCTCCAATTCCTCGGCCTGCAGGGCCTCAACTAGCTTTGGTAAACCGTCTTCCACCTCGGTCGGCTCCACCTGACCCTTTCTGCGAATCGTCGCTTCGATCCCTAAATATCCTAATCGGGCAAGCTCACGCGCCATCTCCCTATCTGGCAAATCCTGAACAAACTTCACGAACGCACAGAAGATTGACGGCCTGGACGCCTCATTCTGCGCTAATGACAGGCCAGCAAGAGCGCCTGCCGATAGAAACTGGCGACGAGTAAAGCTCATCTACTTAGGCAAGACCACATCGCTCTTCGCCTGGCACTCGAACGGACCGTTGAATTGGAGCTCGGAGTCGCCTTGCACCATTTTCATTTGAACCTTTCCATCAATATCCACGCGAGTCGTGTGGGGTGGATCGAGTGAACGGTAGAGCGTGCCGTAGGCTTGCAACTCCACTTCGACTTCCTGGCCTTTGCTATCGACCATCGTGGCGCGGCAACGGTTCAATGACACGGTCACTTCGGCACTCTCCACTCCTTCAAAAGAGAAGAATTTCTGAACGCTAAGTTTCACATCGCCAGAACCACTCGTAAAGGTTTCAGAAAAGATCGCTTCTAACACGGTCTCCGGGGCCACATCCCAGGAACCCCGTCTTTTGATCATGGCATCCACAAAGAGAGCATTGCCTCCAAACCATGCTGCCCGGAAACTGTTCATCGCTTCTTTCTGATCGTCGTTCGGCACGTCCTCCATCGAGACCTGATCACCATCTTTAACAATCGTCTGGCCCTCTAATGGATAGGGCTCGACCGTCTCGTTCGGAGGTTGATCTCGAAGAGTAAGCTTCATCTTCATACCCGCGTCGCCCATGATAAACTTTGCGATCGATTTAGACACCATCACCGTCTCACGGGCCTCCTCGTAAGCGATGTCAGCCGCCCCAGTCGCTACCGTCTTGCCTCCCTGAGAGATGTTCACGCCAAGGTGTTCCATCGTCACAGAACGAGACTGTGTAAGCTTTGTTCCAGAAGGAAGCGCCAGCTCCGGAGCGAAAAGATTTGCTCCTTCCTTCTTCCGACGCTGCTCTGGCGTTAGCTCTCTTTGCACCACCTCTTCTTCCTCGACCGGATCCGGTTCCACACCCAGATCACATGAGGCTAAATAAAAGACAAGACAGGAGGTAACGAGGAGATAGGGGGCTTTCATAAGTCCATCACAACCAATCATTGAGCGAATGACAATCCTTTCCCGCTTCAGAGTTATCGGCTAGCATCTTGGCATGGAATCCTCTCCTCCTGCACCCCCTCCTTCACGCGGCTCCTTGTGGTTTGGGCCTTATGTCGACGAATCGAAACCGTGGCGATCTCGTTCGCTGCTTCCCTTGAAACCTAATGATACCTATCTCGCCATCCGCGATGGTTCTGGCAAGGTTGCCAGCTTCGATAAAAATGAGGTCGAAACCTTTGAAAAAGAAGTGCGCGCTCGAGCAAATGACCTCGATGTCTCCGTCGCGGTTCCAGCCTATGACCGCTGGTTTCCCGTCTATCTAATGCCAGAGCCTCGCGAGCGCGGTGACCAGAAACCGAGAACCGATGGCCTTTGGAAAGCACTGGGACTAACTCTTTTGTTAGCCTGGTTCTTCATCTCCCCACCTCGACAACTCCCCATTCATGGTCCCCAAGCCAAGATGCTCATTCTGCTAGCGCTCATGATGTTTGGCATCATGCCGTTGTGTAGCGAAGCCGTACACTGGTGGGAAAACTGGCGTGATCGCGCACCTGATCGAAACAAGAGGCGTACGGTCGACCTCATTCTCTTTGATCGTTGGTTAGGCACTTTCTCACACGTAGCCATCAAGGTCACCCTCATCCTTCTTGCCGCAGTCTATCTCCTTCAAGCGTTTAGCGGCGGTCAGAGCTTTGCGATCAATCAGATCATCGATACGCTCATTGGCGGCGGTCAAAGCATCTGGAATTCAGTCATGAAAGCTGCGCTTGTAAAACCCCGCGTCATGGCGGGCGAATGGTGGCGGCTCATCACCGCCGGTGTCATGCATGGCTCTATCCTTCACATCTTCTTCAATGGATCTGCCTTCTACTTTCTCGGCCGGGTCACTGTCGCCATGGTCGGCAGCGCAATGCTAGGACTAGTCTTCCTGGCTAGCATCGTCGGGGGATCCGTCGCCAGTCTCTATCTGAGTGGAGGCCGCCCTTCTGTCGGCGCTTCTGGAGGTGTCATGGGCATCCTCGGATTCCTCGCCGTCATCCTCGTTCTTCACAAAGCCAGCATTCCACAACGTTATAAAGTGAGCCTCCTCCAGGCCATCTTCATCATGACCATCTTTGGTACTCTCGGCGCAGGCTTCATCGACAACGCAGCACATGGTGGCGGTTTTCTTATCGGAGCGGTGCTTGGAGTCGTGCTCGTACCAAGAAACGAACGCGTTTGGGAATACAGCGCTCCCAAGCTTATTCAGATCCTCGGATGGGCAAGTTGGGCTACTCTTGCTGCGGCCTGTTTCCACGTGACTCAACTCCTTCTCGGTTGGAACCTCTACTAAAGAGTTGAAGGAAGCTGCCACACTCCTTGCGCGAGGATTTCTCGTGGGGCCTCAACTGCGGAGAGCTGCTCTGGTTCACCAATTATATTCGTGGCTGCAGTCCAGAACACCCGAATCACCATTACTCCTATGAATAGCGTCGAAAGAAATCCGGTGGCCAACGCCGGTTAGAGAAACCCAAGGAAGTCCTTAAACTCTACCAACGTAGACCCTTAAGCGAAGTGTTAGCCTTGATCCCACCGCACGGGGCCGTGCATAGCTTTCTTCCAAGGAAATCCGTTGTCAGCTACGTCGCCGGACATGTGGGCAAGGCTGTCGTTCTTCGTATGGACATCGAAGACTTCCTTCCATCCCTCTCAGGAGCTCGAGTGCGCGCACTCCTCTGAACAGCAGGCTATCCTGACCCGGCCGCCACCACGCTTTCACGGCTCGCCTGCGATGCTACGCCACAGACGGTCCTCACTCAAACCGAATACCCCCTTTCCTCCTCCACAAGAGAACGCCTACTCCAACAGCACCTGGCCCAAGGCGCCCTCACTTCAGCGGCCCTATCAAACCTCCTACTCCACCGTCTCGACACACGCCTCACAGGGTTCGCGCGATCGATTGGAGCTCATTACACGAGCTATGCAGACGACCTCGCTTTCTCGAGCAATACTTCGGTAAACCGCATCGCCGAAGGACTCATTCCCTAAATCGCGGCCATCGCTAATTCAGAGGGCCTCACGATCAATCATCGAAAGACCCGGCTTATGAGAGCCAATCAACGTCAGTGTCTGGGAGGACAAGCGATCAACCACCGCCCAAACATTCGGCGTAAGGACTATGACAAGCTTAAAGCGATCCTCTTTAACGCCATCAGACTCGGCGCACAGAGACAATTTCTCGGCTCAGAATTGGAGAGGCCCATGCGTCGACTACGAGGAAAGATCGACTGGATCACGATGGTGAACCCAGAGCGTGGTGCCCGGCTCAAGCAACTCTACGACCAGGTAAGCTGGCCTGAGGAGCATTGAGTTAATGCTACTTCTTGGCAGCATCTTCAGCCTTTTTGTCGCCCTCAGGATGATCATGCTTGTCTCCATGCTCATGTTTCATGTGGAGAACGCGGGACTCTTCCCACTTCTGACGTTCACATGCACTATAACCAAAGACGAGCCCCAAAGCTGCGATGACAATGAATAAGCGTCTCATCATAAGGTTTCCATAGACCGGTCATCTCGGATTGCAAGCGTCATCCAGATAAAGAGAAACCCTCGCCCGCCGAAGCGAACGAGGGTCTTAAGAGACTCAAATTTTGTCTAGAAAGTTCAGACAGAGGAACGACTCAGGAAGCCTTTTCCTCTCCCTTCTTCTTGAACGTCTTCACGACATAAGCCTTAGCTTTCTTGCCGAGAGCCTTGACTGCCTTTTCTTTCGTCAGATCTCCTGAAGTCGACATCACTGTCACCTTTTGAGTGCCTGGCTTGTCACCAGCAGCGATCTTGATTTCAGAAACACCTTCGAGCTTTTTAAACGCCGCACGGACGTCTTTTTTACAGCCGGCTCAAGTAACTCCGGTCATTCCGACCACATAAGCAGTCGCCTCTTTCTTCTCCTCAGCAAAACCGGAAACGAGCCCGATAGCCAAGGTTAGTGCCATAATTAGCTTCTTCATATCTGTATATTTTGGATGGATGGTGAGTCTCAGTTCTGTATCCTACGAAGGTCAATACAAAGTAGCAACCCTAGATCTTTCAACAAAACGAATGGGCAAGAGTTTCTACGATTCTCAGATATCACTCCATACTCCGCCTTTCCTTGCTGGCTCCTGCCCCCTTGGCTATGCTCCGCCTATGGCGAATCGCTCTCCAAAAGCCGGCTGCACCCTCGGAATCGCAATCCTGATTGTATTCTCCCTGGTAGTCACCTGGACTATCTATACTGGCTATACTCAGAATCGTGAGATCGATAAATTTACCCAGAATACGCGGGGTGACCTGAACGTCATCTACCGAGATGCCGACACCGTCTTCGCACTCCGAGCCCGCGTCCGCGAATTTGACGACAACGTCCGTAACGACAGGCCCGCCACCCTCGAACTGACCCCAGCCGATCTCAATGACCTCGTCGGTCACGAGGACCGCCTCATCGACATGCGCGAACTCGTCTCCTTCCAGCAAATCGATGGCACCACGCTCAAAGGCCGCATCGCCTTTCCCATGCAACAGTTACCGTTCTTTGGGGCTGAACTTCGCTACCTCAACGCAGAGGTCGAGTTCCGCCCCGAACTCGTCGAAGGCCAACCCATGCTCCGCATCATCGGCATCAAGCCTGACAATGGCACTGTGATACCCGAAGGCTTCCTCAATTCGATTTCAGACAATATGAATCTGTTGGGCCCCTTCAGAGACGACAAGCAAATCAAGCCCATCGTCAAACGCCTGAAATCAATCGGAGTCGCCAACGGGCGCGTCGCTATTCAAACGAATTGAAGCCGCTCATGCTTGCCCAGCGCAGCCTTATTGACGGTGTCATTGCAACTCCCTACACTTTCTCTCCTTGAAGGGAGAGGACGAAAGAAAGCCGCTAGAGTTAATAGACGGAAAGTCATTTCTTGCATCTAACAGCCCCTCCTTGGTGTCTTTGTCTGAGACCAGCCCAAAACCGTCTTTGTTTCTCACACTAAGCCTCGAAGACACCAAGATCAGGTAAGCGTCTGGCCTTGGTTGTTCGCATCCTTTCACTACTTCGCGAAGTTCAGCGATACAAGGCCCCAAAGATCAAGCCAAGGTGGCCAAAGAGACTGGATTCCTCGCTTGTCTTGCGGCGGGCCGACGGGCAGGCTGCAGGTGATGAACCCTACATTGTTCACTGCCATCGCGGCGCTCGCTTGTTGCCTGGTCGATGTCCGATCAGCCGATCAAACCATCGCCGTCTCGCCCATGCTCCAATTTGACTCGCCCGCCTCGGCGAAGGTCGTGTGGGAATCTACTGCCAACGGATCTGGTGCCGTGGCCTACGGGCTCACGCCCAAACTTGGCACCGTTGTTCAAGCCGAGTCGGACGGGACCACCCATACCGCCCGGCTCACAGATCTCAAGGCGGGCTTCGCCTACCACTACAAGGTTGGCACCACGATCAAAGGGAAACGATCGCTCAGTCCCTTGTATGAGTTCAGCACTGCCCTGAACTTCTCCGTGCCCACAACGCCTTCCATGACCGGGAAAGACGATGTGAGTGCACGCGCTCGTGTAGTCCTCGAGAAGACCGGGGTGCGTGAGGGCTATGCCGCAATTCTTGGCGCTACCGATCCTGACCTTCTCCTAGCGCTCGTTGATCAGAGCGATCTAATCGTTTACGCAATCGAGTCCGAGCCCGCCAAAGTCACGGCACTTCGCGAAGCCTTGCAATCAAGGAAAGTGTATGGATCGCGCGTCTCTGTCTTGGAGGTGACTTCGTTCGACCGCCTGCCAATAACGTCCTGCTTTGCAAATCTCATCCTAGCAGATGCCGCCAACCCACCCCTTTCCGACGCCAAGATTAACGACCTACTCGTCCCCGGTGGAGGCAAGGTCTGTTACCTCTCAGAAGGTAGAATTGCTAGTGTTCGGGAGCGCCCCAAATTAAATGGGATTGGCGAATGGACACACCAGTATGGCAACGCGGGAAATACCGCAAGTAGTGGAGAAACGTTAGGCGGAGCCAACTCAACAGATGATCTCGTCGTGCAGTGGGTGGGAAGACCGGGTGGCGACTTTGGCATTGATCGTAATCCTCGCATGCCAGCGCCCATTGCTTCCAACGGCCGTCTCTTTCACCAGGGACTGAATCGATTGGCCGCCATCGACGCCTACAACGGCAGCGTCCTCTGGAGTTTAGAGATCCCAGATTTCCGCCGGGTCAATATCCCCCGCGATTGCAGCAACTGGTGCGTGAATGCGGAACATCTCTTTATCGCGATCCAAGATCGTGCCTGGATGCACGACGCAGCGACGGGAAACCGCCTGACGACGTTTGAACTTCCTTCCAATCCTGAAAAGACCCAATCATGGGGCTACATTGCCAACGCAGATGATCGTCTTTTCGGAAGCCGAGTCGATTCAAAAGCCGCTTACACGAACTACTGGGGCGGTGACAAGTGGTACGATGCCAAAGAAGGCGAAGGCACAGGCAAAGTCTGTAGCGATGGCGTATTCGCCTATGACCTCGGCTCGAAGAAACTGGCTTGGTCCTATGAAAAGGGGCTCATCATCAACCCGACCATTTCTATTAGCAGCGGGAAGATGTATTTCGTCGAGACACGTCATCCCAAAGTTCTCGCAGCCAGCGCCCGACAGATCACCGCAAAGGAACTTTGGTTAGACCTCTACCTCGTCGCCTTGGATACCGCGACAGGCGAAATTGCTTTTGAGAAGTCGATCAGCACGCAAGCGGGTGTCATTTCCTATTTTATGCAGGTCGTCCCAGAAGGCATCATCGTTGTCGCTTCCAACACGCAATACCATCTCTACAGCTTTCATCCTCAAACAGGCGAACTGCAATGGACGAACAGCAAGCCGTGGCCTGACGATCATCACAGTGGCCATTTCCAACATCCTGTCATTGTCAACGATAAGATCTTTCTTCAACCGAACGGCTATTCGCTAGAGACTGGCAAACTCATCACCTCCAATGTCGGCGAGCGGAGTGGCTGCCACACCTATGTCGGCGCCAAGGATTGTCTCATCTATCGGGGTGAGAATCGCCAAATCGCCATGTGGGATCAGAAGAAGGAAACCGTGACGAGCTGGAAGAGACTGCGACCAAGCTGTTGGCTCAGCATCGTGCCCTCCAATGGCATGCTGTTAGTTCCGGAGGGCGGCGGCGGGTGTTCCTGCGGCGGCTGGATGGAAACGTCGCTCGTCTTCGCGCCGAGAACCCTGTTAGGTTATGCACCCTCAGCGGAAGGAGCTTCGAAATGAGAACCACTCTACTTCTACTCATCGCATTTCAGTGGACCGGCCTGGCCGAAGACTGGCCCACCTACCAGCATGACAATCGCCGCAGCGCCGTCACCAAGGAGGCGCTCGCACTACCCTTGAAGGAAAGCTGGCGCTACGAGTCTCCTTCCCCTCCTCAGACAGCTTGGACCGGACCGGCCAAGTGGGATGCGTATTCGGGCAATGACGGTTTGCAGTCGATGCGCAACTTTGATCCAGCCTTCTACGTCACTGCCGTGGCCGATTCAGTCTACTTCGGTTCGTCCGTCGACAACTCAGCGCACTGCCTGGATGCCACGAATGGTGAGAGTCGATGGCAGCACTACACGAACAGCGCCGTCCGGCTACCACCGACCATCGGCGGCGACAAGGCGTGGTTCGGCTCGGACGACGGTCATGTTTACTGCGTGCAGACGTCTTCAGGCGAACTGGTTTGGAAATCAAAACCGTCCCCGGACCCACGACTGATACCTAGCAACGGCAAGTTAATCTCCCTCTGGCCTGTACGTTCAGGCGTCCTCCTCCAGAATGGAGTCGCCTATTTCGGCGCATCCCTGATGCCATGGGAGCCGTCCTTCTTGTGTGCCGTGGATGCAGGAACAGGTTCGCAGGGTGATCTCGGGCGTTTTGTCCTGAAGGAGACAGGCATCACCTTGCAGGGCGCTCTTTTAGCATCTAAAAACAACCTCTACGCGCCTCAGGGTCGCAGCGTCCCATTGGTCTACCGAATTGCAGACGGCAAACGTCTAGGAGGCATCGCTGGGAGTGGTGGGGTCTATTGTGTGCTCACCGAGGACGAGCAGCTCATTTCCATGCCGGCAAACCAAAAAGAGAAGTCGGACACCGTCCGTATCGCCGACGGCAAGAATCGGGAAACGTTAGTGAGTTTCGGAGGCGCTGATCGTATGATCGTTTCGGGACCATACGCTTACTCTCATCAAGGCAACCGACTCAAAGTAATCGACCGCTTTAAAATCGTTGCGTTGCAGGCTGAGATCAATGTCTTGGCCGATGCGAACGAGAAGCGCAGCAAGGCGATGGACAAAGCCAAGAAAGCAACGGACAAAACTCGCATGGCCGAGCTGAAAGAGGAGATCACCGTAGCCAAGAAGGCCATCGCTGAAATCGAAGCACGCAAGCCGTCCTGTGAACTGTGGTCCAAAGAATACTCCATTCCGATTGGATTCATGTTAGCGAACGAGCACCTCTTTGTCGGAGGCCAAGACAGCGTCGCGACCTTTCACGCCAAGACAGGAGAGAAACTTTGGGAGGCCAAGGTCGACGGCAAAGCTTATGGATTGGCAGCTGCCAACGGTCGCCTCTTTATCAGCACCGACACTGGCGCGATCTATTGTTTCCAATGAGATCCGCCGCAGTTATCGCCCTGCTCATCGCACTCATCTCCATGGGGGAAGCGTGCAAGGTACCCGTCTTTCGCTATGCCTTGGAGCGCTGGGAGTCAGACGCTTACCGCGCTGTGATTCTTTATCGAGGAGCCGACCTGAAGTCTTCCGTTGAAGTTCTCGCCGCTCCGCTAGTAAACGCGCCAGCGAATCTCGAAGTGGAGCTGATCAACGTCGCAGACCTAACGGAAGAACAGAAATGGCAAATCGACGATGTCGATGTCGTGGGCAAGATACCGCAGCTACGGCTTCACTATCCGCACGGTTCTAACATCGAGGCTCCTCTGTGGGAAGGCCCACTCGACACGACCTCAGTTAGTCGTGTCATCGACTCCCCCATTCGCACGCAACTTGTCGATGCGATTCTCAAAGGCAGTTCGACGACATGGATTCTCTTACAATGTGGCGATGCCAGCCGAGACGCTGCTGCCGAAACGCGTTTACGCGCCTTGTTAGACACCGTCACAGCAAGCTTGACCATTCCAGAAGGCGTGGTCCGAGCCGATGAGGTAACGGCCGAAGGCACGACGAAAGACGGCCAACCGTTGGAAATGGATGACGTGCTCAGAACCGAGATTCCGCTGAAGATCCACTTCCCTATCTTCACGCTCTCACGCGAAACACCCGCCGAATCGATCTTTATCAAGATGCTTGAGCACTTTGGCGGCAAGCCAGATGAACCCGTGGCAATCCCTGTCTTTGGCCGAGGGCGAGCTCTTGAGGGCATACCAGCAAGCGCACTCAGTAAAGCCTCGATCTCTGGAGCCTGCGACTACCTTTGTGGCGAATGCTCCTGTCAGGTGAAGGATGAGAACCCCGGCCTGGATCTCCTCTTGGCCGTCGATTGGAATGCAAAGCTGGAAGGCACCTCGTTCATTGTCGAGCGGGCCCTCCCTGCACTTTCTGGTTTCGGAGTCGCCGAGCCCAGTGCCTCTCAGAAGGCCTCGTCATCCGCTGAATCCCATTCCCCTCTTCCGAAGGTCTTAGTCTTGACGTTAGGTGGCATTCTTGCGGTCACTCTTCTGGGAACCTACTTGATAGCGCGGCGCTAATCCGTTTAAGTCGCACTACATGGAATCTGAAATCCCCATCACCATGACCTACGCAGGCCAATTGGCGGGTATCGTCGGTGCCTCGGAGGAGACCAAGCCAGTCCCACAGGGAACTGCACTTACATCGTTCTTACGCGACACTGCCAACCGCCATGGGGGAAGATTTCAGGAGCTGCTCTTTGATGAGAATAAACAGTTAAGACGAGCGCTAGTCATTTCTATTAACGGAGAACA
>Ga0222717_10002907_pt1 | contig 13064 bp, 6 predicted proteins | sample C33_18DmetaG_FD_165053 | JGI IMG/M metagenome (GOLD analysis project Ga0222717, IMG submission 165053) | Estuarine water microbial communities from San Francisco Bay, California, United States - C33_18D | ecosystem: Environmental > Aquatic > Marine > Unclassified | place: USA: California...
GCTATTACAGCGGGAGAAGGAAGCGGTGGAAGCTTTAGAGGATTCTCTTTTACAGGTAATTGTAGTTACACAAATAGAATGGGAGTCGGAGCGGTTTTTGTACAAAGTTACGATTGGAAACTGACTGACAATCCTACACAATTAAGTAGTATTATTTCATACACAACTGGAGCATAAAAGTTCATGGAACTAAAAAAATTAATGGTTGACACTAAGTCAGCATGGGTCGACTTTCCTGGCCTAGACGGATTTTCCGTCGAAGTGGTAAACTTATCACGAAAAGAATTAAACGGTCTTCGCAAGCGTTGCACCGCACAGAAGTTTGATAGGAAGAGTAGAGCAGTAGTAGAAACACTAGACGAAGATAAGTTCGTAAAAGAATTTAGTGAAGCTACTCTTAAAAATTGGAGAGGATTAACACTAGAGCATCTAGAGACGTTAATACTTATCGAAGTAGGGGATCAAGACGCCGCTTCCGAAGTAGAATATACAGTAGACAATGCTGAAGTTCTTGTCACAAACTCGACTGAATTTGATACATGGCTTAATGAGGTAGTCTTTGACCTAGACAACTTTCGTGGAGGATCAAAAGGATCAGGTTCTAAAACGACTGGAAAACCTATTCAAAAATCTTGATTCAGGTCTTACAAGAGATAAGTACTTAGAACTATGTGAGCAAATGGGGAATGAGCCTATAGAAGAGGAGATTCCCCCAGACTGGGAAGACTTTCCAGATATTGTAGTTTACGCAATAAACACATTTAATATGATGGGAGACAGAGTTTACCCAGAAATTGGTTATACGGGCAAAGATTACACTAATCTAGCTCAATATTTAGATTTATATGAGATACAAGATAAGGAATACTTTTTACAGATCCTGTCTTGGTTAGACTCAAGAGCTATCAAACAATCGTCCGATGACTTACAACGGGCGCATGAGAAAGCTAAGAGACAAGCAAGTGGCGGGAAACGAAATAAAACTCACATTACGGGTTGATGATAACGGTTCGTTAAACATTGTTGCGAAAGAAGCAAAAAAAGCGGCAAAAGGCATAGATGAGCTTGATAAATCTGGTAAAAAAGCACGAAAAGGCCAAGATAAATTTGATAAAGGCTTAAAAGGAGTAGCAGGGTCTACTTCTAATAGTACTAAGGCTTTCTCCAAGATGCGTAACGAAATCGGGGGAGGCTCCTCCGGTCTTGTCGGCGCTTATGCAGTATTAGCAGCTAACTTATTTGCTGCTACTGCTGCCTTTGGGGTTCTTAAAAGAGCGGCACAATTCGACGAATTAGTAAAAGGTCTAGAGTTCGTAGGAAACGCTGCCGGTACTAATCTCACAGGGGTAGCCGACAGACTAAAAGATATTACAGGAGCTGCTCTTTCTACAGAGCAAGCTTTACGAGCTACTGCGCTAGCAGTTTCAGCTGGGATAAAAACCGATCAACTAGAACAACTTACCAAAATTGCAAAGGGAGCGTCCCTCGCCTTAGGTCGTGATATGGGAGACGCGCTTGACCGACTAGTTCGAGGTACTGCTAAGTTAGAGCCTGAAATTCTAGATGAGTTAGGTATTATGGTTCGTTTGGATGATGCTACTCAGTCTTACGCGGATAAGCTTGATAAAACTGTGGGCTCTCTGACTAACTTTGAGCGGCGGCAGGCTTTCTTAAATGGAGTTTTAGAGCAGGGCACGAAAAAGTATGGAGAAATCGCAGGAGCTATTGATACCAATGCCTACGACAAACTCTCAGCTTCTTTATCTGATCTTGCACAGACAGTTTTACACTTCTTAAACGATACTCTTCGTTTAGCAGATGGTATTGCCTTTCTATCTGAAAATATTACAGCACTAGCGGTAGCAGCTACCACACTAGGATTAGGACTAACCCGACAAATCGCTCCTGCTTTATTTAACCTTGATGGAAGAGCCGCTGCCAGTGCAGCAGCTTTTTCAGCACAAAACATAGCGATGCTAGCTACTATAGATACCGCTGGTAAAATGCCTAAAAAGTATAAAGACGCTTTAGAGCCTATTGTGGCGGGAGTAGGAACTCTAGAAGACTACGAACAAGCTCAGCAGTCTTTAACTAACTCCGATACTGTCTTTTTAGCCCAACGAAAGAAACTGTCTGCAATGGTAAATGGCACAAGTACGGTTCTGGACGATAACAAAAAAGCTATAGTAAAGTTGGGAAAAGAACAAAAATCTCTGACAAAAATACAGGAATTAGCAAGAAAAGGGGATAAGGCAGGTATAGACGCCCTGATAAAAAGCGGAAAAATAACTACTGATAGACGTACCAGTATAGGTAAATTAGTTTCTTCTTTACAAGGGCAGACTTCAGAAGAACTAAAATCCTCTAAGTCTTTGGACAAAATATCAAAAGCAGCTGCAAAGACGGATAATGGCTTAGCAAAACTAGCAAAAGCTCAGGAACGTATAGTAGCTACCACTGCCAATGCTGCCAGTGAGTTGAAAGCTGTAGATTCCTCGTTAGCTTCAAATGCTGAAAGACAGAAGCAACTAGCAGGCGCACAAGATGGGGCTACAAAATCTTCCACTCGACAAAAGGTAGCATTAGCAAGCCAGCAAGCTGCACAAGGCAAAGGGATCGAATCTGCACGAACTCTGACAGAAGCTACTAAAGAAGAGGCTAAAAATACCAAAACCGCTAACAAAGGTAAAGGAAAAGCCGTAAAAGCGTTGGGTGCCCTTAAGGTTGCGTATTTTGCTGCGGGCGGAGCAGCACGAGCGTTTGGTTCAGCAGTAGCTAGTTTTATACCTTATATTGGTATAATTATTACTCTAGGTACTGTTCTATATTCGTTTCTAAAAGATAAATTCTTCCCAGAAGATGTAGTACAAAAACGTATAGAAGATGCCTCCAAAAGCTTTAAAAAGTTTGGAGAAATTCAACGTCAGTTTATGGCTACTACAGTTGCTGGGGGAGAGAGAATGGGCAATGCTTATATAGCCTATGCAGGAGTCTTGGATACTATAAAAGATGCGATTGTTTCCACCGCTAGTAAGATAGATACCGATCTCGCTGACTCTTTATTCAACTTAAATGCAGAAATACTTATAAGTGAGAGCAACATCACTTTGTTAAGAAAAGCTTTTGACGAAGCAAAGAAGGGCGGACTTAAGCAAGGACTAAAAGCTAAGAAAGAACTACTAAATGCTGAAACAGCTCATGCACTTTTAGTAAAGCAACGAGGAGTAGAGGAGGAAAAGGCTACAGCTCTTCGAAAAGCAACACTAGGGCAGACTTTAGACGCTGCTGTGAGAGAGTTGGCTATACGAAAAGATATTGCTGATAGAAGCGGAAAACAAGGAGTATTCAATTTAGCCAGAGCAGAGCAAGATATAAGTACTTTAACTGATTTGTCACAAAAATTAAAAAATGCTACTAGCGCTGCAGATATAACTGAGATTTTGCAAGAGTACGATGAAATGTCTTTACGGGCTCAAAACATATCTCTATCCTTTAAAAGTATAGAAGATGCTGTAACTAATACTAATTCTGCAATCAGTAAAGAATTTCAAAAGCAAAAACTACCCTTTGAAGACATGCTTTCTGGTCTTAATACTGTAGGTGAGCAATTCACTTTTTTAGAAGGGAATATTGCTAGTTTACAAAACGAAATGACAACTTTAGCCAAAAGCGGCGTAAGCGTAACCAGCAAACAGTTTGTGTCTTTAGGTAGGGAGCTTGCTTCATCTACAGCTTTATTAGACGCACTGGAAAGCGAACTATCAACATTAAAGTTAGGAGATAAGTTTAAAGATGGCAGCGATGGCGTCAAACGTGCAGCCCAGTTTATAGTAAACTATAGAGAAGAAACTGCCAAGCTCCGAAAAGAAACTAAAGAATTGACAGTTTCAACGGCTGCTTTCGTCAAAGTGGCAGGAAAAATAGCGGGTGCAGACTCTATAATTTTAGAAGAAAATAACGCTTTATATGAAAAACAGTTAGAGTTATTACAAGAAGACTTAAAAGCGCAAAGAGAATTATTTGCAGATAGTAAAGAAAATTCAGAACTCTTATTAAAGCTAGGAGAGCAAGAAGCAACACTGAAGGCTAAGGTAATGAGTGCTGAGCAGGTACGAGCAGTTGCTCGTAGAAGTGAAATAGCAGAGCAAGACCAGTTGAATAAATTAGCCGTGGCTAGAAATGCTACGGCATCTGTAACAGCTAAGCTAATGAATGATATACGGGAAGGTAGTGGCGGTAGAACCGAAACCGCCCTAGCAATTACACTAGCAGATATAAAAATCCAAGCAGCACAACGTGAGCTAGAAATGGCTAGATTACGTCTTGAGATAGAGAGAGCTATACTTGAAGCTCAGTTTATGAGAGCAGACAGTGATGGCGGAACGGTACTAACAGATAGAGAAACAAAAGTATTGGAGTTACTGGATAAACAGCTTGGTAACGTAGAGAAGATAACACAGGAAAAAATTAAGCAAGCAACTATTGATAAGTTAAGCCAGTTACGAAATCGAGGCAAAGGAGATAGCGGCGGAGGATCATCAAATTCTAGTAGATCGGGAGCTATAGGCGGTGTTGCCGGTGCCATAATAGACGGGGCAGGAAAGATTGCTAACTCCACAGCGGCCCTTGACGAAGCTAAGAATATGGCCAAAGAAGTTGGTGCTGAAATTGATGCTGCTAATGATAAATTATTCAGCGCTACTTTAGCTGGTGATCTTTCAGGTATGTCAGAGCAACAGGACAGACTTACTGAACTTACTGAGCTTAAGGCTGCCACAGATGCAGTAGTTAATGATATAGCAGCTAACTTAAAATCAACTCAATCAGAAGTTATGTCATCTACTCTAAATGCAGCGGCTGCATCAATTACGGAGGCTTTAGGACCTGAAGGAGAAGTAGCTTCTGCTGCTTTACAGGGGTTATCTACAATTAATACTGCGATAAATGCAAGCAGAGAGTTGAGGATGAAATTTGCAGATACAGATGCCGAAGCGGCATCAAGGCAGATAGGGAACTTACAAGCAGTAGGAGCTGTCGTATCTTCAGTTGGACAAACTATGGCTGCAGCTTCTAAGCAAAGAATAGCGGGTATAGACAGAGAGATAGCAGCCGAGAAAGCAAAAGACGGAAAATCAAAAGAGAGTCTTGCTAAAATTCAATCGTTGGAGGCAAAGAAAACCTCCGTCGCTAGAAAAGCATTCGAAGCCAATAAAAAGATACAGATGGCCAATGTTGTAATATCTACAGCAGTAGCAGCAATATCTGCTTTAGCACCCCCGCCTCTCGGGCTGGGGCCTGTATTTGGACCTATAATAGCTGCAGCCTCTATTGCTGCAGGAGCTTATTCTTTAGCTCAAATTGCTGGTACTTCGTTTCAAGGTGGAGGAAGCAGTGTGGGCGGAGGTGGGGGAGGACAACCTTCTCAAATTTCTATGGGTCAAAGAGGTACCACTACAGACCTAGCTACATCCAAGTCAGCAGGTGGAGAACTAGCTTATTTCCGTGGAGCACAAGGACAAGGAGGCCCAGAAAACTTTAGACCTGCATTCACTGGAGCCAAGTATAGAGCAAACGGCGGACAAACAGCAGGATACGTAGTGGGCGAGCAGGGACCAGAACTATTTGTACCAGAAACACCAGGAACAATTTTACCTAATGATGGAGACGGTATGACAGCAGCCCCAGCAAATGTAAACTTCTCAATCTCAGCACTAGATTCTTCAGGAGTGGAAGACATTCTTACGCAACAACGGGGTAACATTATTGGAATGATACGAGAAGCAGCAAACTCGTATGGTCAAGATTTTGTAGAGGGCGTAGACACTTCTGTTTACACACCGTCTGCAGGTGGAGTGAGTAAATACTAATGAGCACATTTAGCGCTTTTCAAAATATACTACCTGATCCAACCAATACTATTGGTGACGCAGGTCAAGTGGCCGGAACAGCAGCGGAAGGTTTTGCTTCCGTTCAGATAACTTCGGACCAGCCTACTCTTAGAGACAAAACTAACTCTGGCAGACTACTTGCTCGTGCTATTGTTGGACATAAGTGGAAGATAAATATAAAGTATAACAAACTTACAAGAGAGCAGTTTGACATAATTTATACTTTTCTTATACATAGGCGCGGAAGTGTGAACCCTTTCTTTGTAGCACTACCCCAGTATTCTGTTCCTAAGAATTCTGCTTTCGCAACATATTCAGCTTCTAACAGTCTAGAGGCTGGGGGTCAAGTGGCCGCAGGCGTAAGCTCTGTACTAATAGGAAAAACAGGGTATAGCAATAGCAACGGTACGCCCACACCGGGAGACTTATTCACAATTAGTAGTGCTAACTCCAATCATAAAAAAGCATATATGGTTAGCAGGGTAGAAACTAATGCTAATTACTTAGCGGGTACAGCACAGCCTGGTTCTAACCAAGTTCGTATACACTTTACCCCAGGTTTATCTAAACTTATAGGGTCGGGGGACGACTTCGTATTTCATAATCCATTAGTAAGAGTAGTATCTGTGAGCGACAGTCTACAGTATTCTTTGGATAATAATAACTTATATTCTTTTTCGCTTAACTTGGAGGAAGCACAGTAATGGGCGTCAGAAGATTAAATACCGCAAACTCAGATAATAATGCCTTAGTTCAATCTTTACTAGAGGAAGATCCTTTTGTCTATGCCCATTTAGTAAAGTTTGAGAAACCGTTGAAGACGGAAGAAGGTAAGAGTGCTCAAAGAGCAAAAGATTATACCTATATAACAGACGGCTCACATGACTTTGTATTTGACGATGGGAGCACAGACATCCAGGGTAATGCAAATGGATCACAGACTTATAGAGCCGGTAAGCTACTAGATATAAGTGGAATATCCGAGACGATTCAAGCTAAAGTATCTGGTATAAATATTGACTTATCCGCAGCTGCTCTGGGCACTGCTATTACTACTCGTATAACTACTACTTCTAGTTCTGTTACTGCTTTAGATGATCTAGTAGAAGCAGGCTTTAGAGAAGGCGATACTATGCTGCTTTTAAGCGGATCAGGCGCTAATCATACTGCTAAAGTTCGTATTAATTATTTTTCAAATAATAACTTAACAGCAAATGTCGACGCTTTAACAAAAGTAACAAATGATGTAGAACTAGAGTTAGCTTCGCTTGCAAATGAATCTAACGTACTTTACAGCCTTAACTTTGACAGCCCTGAAGTAGAAGGAGTCTTAAGCAATAGATCCTCAACTACTTATGCCAGATATATCAATCGTGAAGTATTCATATATAAAGCTCACATAAACCCAGAGACAGGTCAGTCTATTGGTGCTCCTTATCTAATGTTTAAGGGTATCATACAGGGAGGTAAACTAACAGAAGACCCAGGAAAAAGTTCTAAAGTTTCATGGAAATTAACTAACCACTGGGGAGACTTCTCTAGGGTACAGGGCAGACTTACGTCTGACTCCCACCATAGAGCTCTGGATGGAAATGGATTGCCTGACATAACTTCGGCAATCAAACCTGAGTATACTAATGATTTAGGGTTTCAACATTCTGAACAAGCATTAAATTTAATGGCTACATATCAGGTTAATGAAACTCGTTATAAAGAAAAGAAGCGGGGCGGTCTCGCGGGAATGTTCGGCGGCAAGAAACTGCAAGAATATGAGGTAGAAGTAGACCGAGAAGTCGACTTACGTTTTAATCTGGACGCAAAATACTTACCCGTAGTATACGGGATTGCAAAAATTGATAGTATTCCTTTCTTTGTAGATACTATAAATAGTAATGCTAGAGACGTGTTTTGTGCTTATGCTCTCTGTGAGGGAGAGATAGGGGGTCTGTATGATATATATTTTGATGATACTTCAGGACTCTGTATAGATAAAAACGATTTCGATGCCAGAGGAGTTCAGAACTATAATAAGACTGTAGATGTTGTATGCTATGGCAGAATGGATAGAGGCGACACTCTTACAGCACAAACAGTTACCAGTGGTACTGCGAGAGCCTATGGAGGAAGCCTACAGGTAGGAGCTGACTACAATTACTATGGTAGCGAGGGAAACTATATTGACTATGCGTATGCCCCTGTCAACACTGCCTTTACTTTCGGTGCAAGTATTCAAGGCGGCGGTATAACTCATGAAAAGGGTAACTTTTTTGCGACCCCTATTGATACTAGACTAATTTTTCACTCAGGTAAATTTGATCAAAAAGCAGACTCACTACTACTTAGCAATGCAGGTAACTTTAAAGTTGGAACCGACTACTATACAGGGGCGGGGGCATATTGGGGCTCCAGACACCAAGTACGAGACACTGCCTATGTAGTAGCAAAGTATACTATATCAGAAGGCGAGACTACTATTCCTTCTCTAGACTTTGTTGTTAGAGGAAAGGGTATAGAGTGCAATAATTATGACTATGCCTATGAGCAGCATATTGCTTTCGCAGTATCTGACGCTAGCGACAGCTTGTTTGATATAGGAGAAGTAGTAGATATCAAGTCTGCCGACGCAGAAGGCGTGCTTGGAACAGCTACTATAGCTGATTTATATGACATTACTAATATGGATGGAAGTACCAGTTTGCGAGTGCGCTTTACAGACTTGCCTCCTTTCGGTACCTATAAGTCTTTTTTCATGCAAAAGCAAGGAAGCACTGAAGTAATACACTTAACTACTTTTGATTATGCAGATATATCAGGCACAGTCCCCACTACACTAGAGGCTACTATTTCGGCAGCTGTAGCGAGTAGCGGCAGCACTTCCGCCACCTTAACTCTTAGTAGCCCTTCTGCATCTATGCAAAAAGCTTTGGATGAGGGAGATTCTCTACTTTTAGACAATGCCAATACAGATCCTGCAAGCAGACTGGCGTCTTATAGTTATGCTTACTCAGGGTCAGGCAATACTGTAACTAATGTAGGTAATACAGGTGCAAACGCCAGTAGTTTAGTAGGCAAGAAGGTAACTGTCAAAAATGCAATACAATTAGCTGCTGACACCACCAGTCAAAGTGCGGCATTTTTGAATATGCAACTTATACTTACTACTGTTAATAACGATAATACTGTTGTTAAACAACAAAGAAGAATAACTTCTTATGATGGTACTACTAAGGTAGCGACTGTTGATCAACCTTTCAATTCATTGCAGCTGCCTAAAGCCACAGACACATATGAGATTCGTGTAGGCGGAAGTAATGATCAAAGAGTTAGTACTAACCCAGCAATACAAGTACTTGACTACTTGACAAGTGCCAGATACGGCGCAAATCTAAATATACAAAAAGATATAGATACAGAATCTTTTTACGAAACTGCACGATTATGTGATACACGCTCAGATGTAACTATGTTAGTGGGCGCAAATCTAGTGGCGGGGGATGTATATAAATTTGTGGGAGCAGGTAAAACTAAGTGGCAAGGCACGGTTCTTAGCAGTACTTCAGTAGTTACTATTAGCGGCACTGCCTACTATAATGTAGTGTTCGGAGATGTTTTAGGAAAAATAGCTAATAAGTGGATCGACTACAGGGCATACGAAAATGGAGACCTAGTCTACCGTGGTGGGGGAGTGCACGCAATGACTAGTGCAGGTTCTATCTCGCAACCGTCTACTAGCAGCAGCGTTTCTGTTTCTCTTACTAAAGTAAGTGGCTCTGGCCCTAGTACTGCCGCTGTAGATATTACAATGAGTACTTTTGATGGTAATCCGGTAGTTAAAAAGTATGTTAGCGATGTATCAGTTACTTCCGGCTACAGCCTCTACGATAGTGATGATGTTAAATATTGGAGAATGTTAGGCTGGGAGTCCTCTAATCAAAGACACGTTACTAGGCATCAAACTAATGCTGTTATAAATACTGCTAAATCTGTTTTTAGTAATATTAATGGATTCTTAGGTCACTTTAATGGTATGATCAGAGATTCTAACGGTAAGTACGCTCTTGCAATAAAAACAGCATACTCAGGCGTAACTACATTCACTACTAGTGGTGGAGACCAGTATATTGTAGAGGATATAGGCGAAGATGATATTATAGGGTCTATTAACGTTGAAGACGCGGGGGCTAAAGGCACGTTTAACCAAGTAAGTGTTACTATAAATGATCCTCAGAATCGCTTTGAAGGTAGACAAATTTCTATGTTTGACTCTACATACCTAAAAGAAGACAGAATGGTTCATAAGAAAGGAGATATTAAAACTCCTTATGTTAATAACTACTTTAATGCTAGAATAAATGCAAGACAATATCTTGACCAGTCAAGAGCGGGTCTAAAAGTTAACTTTACTATGGGCCCTAAAGGTATTCTACTAAGAGCAGGCGATATAATAAGAGTAAGCTATGCAAGGTTTGGCTGGGTAAACAAGTATTACAGAATAACTAATCTTACTTTTGAAAAAAATTGCTTGACTAAAGTCACTGCTGAAGAGCACAATGACGAAGCATACTTAATTAGACCAGATTTTCCAGAAGAAATAGTCCCTGGAGATCTTACACTAGCTAACGTTAAAGCTCCTGAGCCTCCTAATGTTATTCCTAGTCTGACGGGTACTCTCAATGCAAGGGGAGGAGTCGAGCTTGCCTGGACAAATACACCAGATTTTAATCCTGCTACTTACTCAGTAGAAATATGGAGAGCGGATACACCAGATGGTTTAGCAACTACCCACTCTAGTCTTAAAAAAGTTGGATTTTCTAAGAGTGATAACTATGTGGATCAGATAACTAATGAGGGTGCTACTGTTAAGTATTACTGGATTAGGTATGCAGTGGTCGTTTCTCAAAGACAGATAGGTGGATTAGCTCCTAGAGAGTTATTTTCAACCTTTTTCCCTACGGGCAATGGAGTACAAGGCAAATCAGATGGAGCAAGAGATGCACCCACTATTAGCTTTACTAATCTAAATGCTACAATTCTTGCAGATGCTAACGGTAATCCTTCCGGTTTCTCTAATACAGGATTTGCTGTAAATGTTAACATAGGAACTACGCAACTACCTTATGATGGCTCAGGAAGCCCTGCGTCTCCTTCTTTTAGGGTTACTAATCAGTCTGTTACTTCAGGTATTACTTTAGGAAGTGCTTCCACTTCATCAGATACTTTCACTCGTACCAGAGCAAATATTACCCAAATGAGTAATGTTGAAGTCGGCTTAGCTACCTTCGTGGTTACAGTCAGAGATACCCTAGGGGCAGAAAGAGCGTATACTTACACTCAGTCATTTATTAAAAGTAGACGAGGAGTGGATGGAACAATTGGGGTAGATGGTGATCAAGGAGCACGAACCGCTGCTGCTGTATTGTACTATCAAACTTCATCAGCGAGTGCGCCTGCTGCACCAACTGCTAGTAATTATAACTTTACTACGGGGTTGTTTGGCACTCATACAAATGGTTGGGACGAAAATGCTCCAACATTTGCGGCAGGAAATACAAACAAGTACTGGTACGCTAGGATTAATGTAGCGGAATCTACCGTGGGCGGATCTCAAACAATAACCGTGGGTACAGTATTGCAAGGTATTGGATTCAGTGGATTAGTTACGTTTACGGGGTCTCAGAGCGTGACTGATGGTACTAATGGTATGAGTTTTGGGGCTCAAGGTACCACAACTATTGATGGCGCTAATATTACCACTGGTGTTATACAAGCGGCTAGACTAGATGTGGGCCAGATAAATGTAACACAAACGTTAAATTATCAAGCTAATCCTACAAACTTAAACCAATTGCAGAACGGGCCGGGTTATCAAACTCAAGCTTTCACACAGCCTTCGCAAGTGAACATTACACAAACTACTAACTATGTAACTCCTCCAACAAATACAAATCAGTTAACTAATGGAGCGGGTTTTCAATCTGGTATAACAAACTTAAGTCAGCTTACTAATGGGCCGGGGTTTCAATCTGGTCTTGGCAATTTAAGTCAGTTTACTAATGGGCCAGGCTTTCAATCCGGCCTCAGTAATTTGAGTCAGTTTACTAATGGTCCAGGCTTTCAAACTCAAGCCTTCACACAACCTGGGCAACTAAATGTTACACAATTAACAGCATATGTAGCTCCGCCAACAAACACAAATCAGTTACAAAATGGAGCGGGCTACCAGACTCAAGCCATAACATTTTCTGCTACAGCTATTAGCGGAGGTAAGATAGGGTTGTCTACTTCAGGGATGATTATAGGTAACAGTGGTACTTCTGTAAGTGCGTCTAACTCTATTATCTTGGACACTACATCAGGAAACAATTCGATCAAGATATATGACGGAAGCACACTACGGGTAAAAATAGGAAAACTATGATTCTACAGCGGCGGGCTTGACGCTTATAAAAGTAGTTATTGTATATCTGCCTAAGCCCTGCCCCCTAGCCTCTTCTTCTAGTAGTATAGGGGTTACTTCGTGCATACAGGTCGAAGGTATAATTAAAGTCATGTTATTAGTACAGGCTACAGTAGCTTCATCATTCAGAATAAGCTCTCCGCCTTCAAACTTTTTAGGCTCTTTGTACAACCATGTGAGTGTTGTTAGAACTGCATGGTCTCTGTGAGGTTTGTAATGGTCGCTATCTTCATAATAGGAAAGTAGTGTGGTGAACTCTGCATTATGCAAAAAATACTCAAACCAGGAGTGCTCCATTGCTATTTGCTGTGCTACTCCTGAATTGTACAACTTCATATTATTCGTAAGTATTGCCGAAGCTTCTGGATTAGCATATATGCTATTTACCCATATTCCTTTATTCTTCTTCAGAGGCATATTTTCAAGGTCTTTAGCAGCTCCGCTGTCTTTAGGATCCAACCACAGGTTTTCTCTAGATTGTAGAAAATCTAATTCTTTATGTATTGAGTCGAGTTCGTTTTCGTCAAATACGTTTTGTACAAGAACAAACGGAGTTTTATTCGAAAGTTCCTTTATTACATAGTCCACGCAGGTACCTTTTTACTTGTTTAGTTGGGTACTATTATACTGTAAAACCACTTGAATGTCAAGAATTATTTAGAACACCCCGAAAAAATAATTCTTGACTTCGTATGTCCCTTTTGCTATACTTTCACAAT
>Ga0222717_10002909_pt1 | contig 13061 bp, 9 predicted proteins | sample C33_18DmetaG_FD_165053 | JGI IMG/M metagenome (GOLD analysis project Ga0222717, IMG submission 165053) | Estuarine water microbial communities from San Francisco Bay, California, United States - C33_18D | ecosystem: Environmental > Aquatic > Marine > Unclassified | place: USA: California...
TAGGGTGATCGCTAGATTAGCCATGGCTGATCCTGATCCCGTGGGCAGTAAGATGCCGATACGATGCTCCGCTTTTGTAGTGTGTGTACGGATACGCTCGCGCAGGATCAAACTGGCAATGAGGAGCTCGCCGAATTTGAGCTCGCGACCGGAGCTGTCCACGGTTGCCAGTTTGCCCCAGTTGCGGCGGGCGGAATCGATAAACTCATGGCCGAGGCTCTTGCGTCCTTCTTTAACCAGCTCGAAGGAATCAACCGATAGCTCGCTGACCGCTTGCTGAACTTCGAAGGTGGTCGAAGTAGAGGGAAGCGGTGTGCCGAAATGCACGCTCACCGGATAGCGAAAGTCTTTGCTGAGGCGGATCTTCGGCATGCCTTGCTGGAAGCTGGCAACACTGCCCCATGCGCCACCGATATAGACCGGAATGATCGGATAGTCGGTGCCTTTGACGATTCGTTCGAAGCCTTGCTTGAAGGGGCGCAGCATGCCAGTTCGGCTCAGTGCGCCTTCGGCGAAGATGCAGACGAGGTAGCCGTCATCGAGTGCGGTGCGGGCGGTCTTGAGCGATTTGAGCAACTTCTTTGGGTTGTCGTGGCCGTGAATCAAGATGACCTTTGCGAGCTCAACGATACGTTTGGTAATCCAACCAGAGTTGTCGTAATATTCGCGCGACATCAGCATACGGACGCGGCGTTGCTGGCTGGTAACAATCAGTACGGCATCCATCAGGCTGACATGGTTGCAAACTAAGAGTGCAGGTTCGTAGGCGGGTAGGTTGTCGAGGCCACGCACGCGGAATCGGTAGCAGAACCGAGTGACCAGCATGAGGACGAATTTAACAAAGAAGTCGGGCAGCACCCAGAGGCTGAAGAGTGCGAGCGCCAAAATGCCACATGCGAGCATAAAGAAACCATTCTGCGCAGTACCGCCGAACACTGATGAGTTGACGTAGATCAGTCCGCTTGCAGTTAGGATTCCGAGCCAACTCATGAAGGCGTTGGTTGCTTGGATCGCACCCACTCGGTCTTTGGGGCTGCGGTATTGAATAAATGCTTGGAGTGGCACAATAAAAAGTCCTGCTGCGAATCCGAGCACGGCCATGCTGACCGCCGAGAGCCAGATGTTGCCCTCTGCGAGCGTGCCCAATACTCCGAGGCTCAGGCTCATCAGCAGTGCACCCAACGGCACGATGCCGAACTCGATCCCACGACCACTGAGCCAACCTGCGGTGGTCGACCCCACGCCAATGCCGATCGCGGTGAGGAGGAAGAGGCGCGTCGCTTGTTCGGGGGAGAGGTTCAAATGTTGCGCGCCGAAATCGAGCACATTGAGTTGGATGAATGCCGCAGCCAATGAGAAGACCGCGAGTGCCAGCACCGCGAGTGTCAGAAAGCCGTCTTTGCGAATTTCAAGGAATGTCTTAAACACTGATCCAAAACCGTTGAGACTGAGGTGACGATCCGGGTGCGCGGGCGTTGGTTCAATCTGGAGTGAGGCAGCAAGCCCCAGGCCCGCGATGATCAAGCACACGCTGGCCGCGAGGCTGAAGTTTTCATGAGTCAAGAGGCTCAGTTCAGGAGCGAGGACCGTGCCACTGATAATTGCCAGAAAGGTAAAGAGTTGGATCGAGCCATTCGCTTTCGAGAGTCGCTCGGAATCGACCATCTCTGGTATGATGCCTAGCTTACAGGGGCCAAAGAAGGCGCTCTGCGAGGACATTAGAAACATGGTGACATAGAGCATCATGCTGCTTTCCAAGTAGAGCGCGGTGATGCCGAATGCCATGACGATGAACTCCACCACTTTGAGCTTTACGATCATCGACTGCTTACTGAACTTATCCGCAAAGTTACCTGCGATCGGCACGATCAGTAGGAATGGCAGCGCAAACACGAGGCCAACAAGTGCTAAAATTGTCGCGGAACTCGCCTCGCCACTTTCAATCGCTGCGGCATTCCACGCGATCAGCGCATACACCATGATCAGTTTAAACACGTTGTCATTCATCGCACCTCCAAACTGTGTGAGGTTATGCCACCAGAATGTCTTTGGGAGTAAGTGCTGTTTCATAGAGGGGTGAGTGAATACGGCTGATTAGTGCTCGGGCTTGATCGTAAAATAGCCGATACTGGCTCGCAGCGTCGATATTTTATCAACTGTGGCGAAGTTGCTTGTTATAATAACAAGCAGCGTCGCCACTATTTAAATGGATTCTGTCTTAAAGCAACGCGTCGAATAAGATCTCGGCAGGGTGCTTAGCGATGCGGCCAGTTCCATCATGGATTTGATGGCGGCAAGATGTGCCAGAGGCGGCGATTAGAACATCGCACGGTGCGTCTCGCACGGAGGGAAATAATATGAGTTCGCCGATCTGCATGGACAGTTCGTAATGTTCTTTTTCGTAACCGAAAGAACCTGCCATGCCGCAGCATCCGCTGGGGATCATGTGGACTTTGTAGCCTTCGGGGATTTGTAAGGCGCGTACGCTTGGCACGACGGATGCGAGCGCTTTTTGGAAGCAGTGTCCGTGCAGTTTGATCAGTTGCTCCTTGGCCTGAAATTGGTCGGCTCGAATACGACCAGCGTCGAATTCGCGCACCAGAAATTCATCCAGCAATAAACAATGCTTGGCTAAGCTGCGGGCGTCGTTTTTGAGAGAGCCCTCGGCGAGATCGATGTATTCGTCGCGAAATCCTAAGATGGCGGATGGCTCAATGCCAATCAGTGGGCAGTATTCGGTGATAATTGGTGCGAGCTGGCGGATGTTTTCGTTAGCGATAGTTTTGGCTTTGCGAAGTAGGCCTGCGGATAGCCAGGTGCGAGCGCTTTCTAAATGATTAGGGATGATGACTTGGTAGCCAAGCCGTTCGAGAAGCTGTATTGCTTTTTGTCCGAGTCGTACATCGTTAAAGTTAGTGAACTCATCGCAAAATAGGTAAACGCGTTTCACGGAGACCTGAGGAGAGAGGGCTGAGAGCTGGGAGTTGGTAGGGTGCTGAGATTTGAGGGCTGAGGATTTAGTCTGACCTCTAGCTTCTGATGCCTGGCTTCTGATCCGGTGCCATTGCTCGAGTGTTGTACTGTGTAGCTTTGGGATGCTTCGATCGGAGTGAAAGCCGACGATTTTGTTGAGTATCTTACGTAGGAGAATAGTGGATACGATAATGTTCCATAGCCACGGGGCACTGGAGGCGAGGCGGCTGGTGCGCGTAAAGTTTGCGATGAGTTTGGTGCGTAGTGGCACGCCGTTGGCATCGTAATAATGTTGCGTGAACTCAGCTTTGAGTTTGGCCATGTCGACGTTGGAGGGGCACTCCGATTTGCAGCCTTTGCAAGAGAGGCAGAGGTCGAGCACGTCTTTGGTCGCTTCGTTGTTGAAAGGATTCGTGGTATCGATCGGATGCATCAGTGCGTGGCGTAGACTATTGGCGCGGGCCCGGGTACTGTCTTTTTCATTGCGGGTGGCCATGTAGCTGGGGCACATGGTGCCGCCAGCAAGCGGGCCTTTGCGGCAGTCGCCAGAGCCGTTGCAGTTCTCCACCGCATTGAGTACACCTCTATTACTGGAAAAATCAAAGATCGTCTCGTAGTGTGGGTCGGGTGTTTGCGGCCCATAGCGTAGGTCGGTATCCATGGGCGGAGTGTCGATGATCTTGCCTGGGTTGAAGCGATTGTCGGGGTCGAAGGTTTCTTTGATCTGCCGCATTAGTGCGAAGCATGCATCGCCGACCATGAAGGGAATGAATTCGCCGCGGAGGCGGCCGTCGCCATGTTCGCCACTGAGCGAGCCGCGGTATTTTTTGACCAGTGCTGCCACGTCTTCGGCCACTGCGCGGAAGGTCTTGAGGCCAGCCTCGGTCTTGAGGTTGAAGATCGGACGGGTGTGTAATTCGCCGGATCCAGCATGTGCATAGTATACGCATTGCTTGCCATGCTTATCGCGCATGAGTTGATCAAATTCCGCGATGTAGTCAGCGAGTTCGGTGACATCGACGGCGGTGTCTTCGCAGACTTCGCGTGGCTTGTCGTCGCCGGGTAGATTACTGACTAGGCCTTGTCCGGCGCGGCGTAGTTCCCAAACTTTGGCTTCGTCGGCGCCTTTGAGCACGGGGAAGTGCGTGCCATAGCCAGCGGCTTGGATGTTTGCCGCGACTTGCTCAATAGTGCAATCGACGGCGTCTTCGCTATCCTTACGAATATCGATCACGAGAATGGCGCCTGGATCACCGACAACGAAGAAACGATTTTTGGCTTGTTCACGATTACGCTTGGTGGCTTCGAGAATATGCCGGTCGAGCAGTTCGACGCCGAATGGTTTTGAGCTGAGCGCCGGCAGCACGGAGCGGAGTGCCTGATCAATGGTGTCGAAGTGGGCGCAGAGCAGGGCGCTGTGCTGTGGTGGCAGCGGATCGCAATCGAGCGCAAACTCGGTGCCGAAGAAGAGCGTGCCTTCCGAACCAGCGATGAGCTTGCAGAGATTGAAAGGTTTGTCTGCAGCGGGATCGAAGACCTCGGCATCCATCAGTAAGTCCAGTGCGTAGCCGGTGTTGCGGCGCAGGATGCTGCGCTTTGGATAGTGCTTGGTGATGAGGGCGCGGTTGGCTTCGTCGCCCAGCAGCATGCGGCATTTTTGATAGATGGTTGCTTCGAGGCTGTCGCCTTGGCATTTTGCTTCAAATGCGTCGGGGCTGACTGCTTCGAAAGTAACTTCGGATCCGTCGCTCAGGTAACCTTTGCAGGCAATCAGGTGCTCGCGAGTCGAGCCATAGACCAGCGAGTTAGAGCCGCAGGCATTGTTGCCGACCATGCCGCCGATCATCGCACGGTTGGCGGTGGACGTCTCAGGGCCAAACAACATGCCGTGCGGCAGCAGTGCGTGGTTGAGCTCGTTGCGCACGACCCCTGGTTGCACGCGCGCGCGGCGATTCTCGGTATCGATTGAGAGGATCTGATTTAGGTGGCGACCTGCATCGACCACAATGCCACTGCCGACGACTTGCCCCGCGAGTGAGGTGCCCGCGCCGCGTGGTATCAGGCTCAGGCCAGTCGCTTTAGCGTAGAGGATGAGCTCGCGAATGTGCTCCGGTTTTTCGGGGAATGCGACGGCGGCAGGCAGCTCTTGATATTCGGAGGCATCGGTCGCGTAGAGCTGACGCAGCGAGCGATCCGTGTGGAATTGAAAACTGAACAGATCAGGCGTGACGGCAGAAGACATGTTGCTGCGCCTACCAGAACTTCAGCGGGTTGCCGCCTTGTTCGATGGTCACGCCGTTTTCGCTGTGTGTGCTGCCGCAGCTCGTGAGAGCGGTAGCGAGTAGAGTGGCAATCAGGAGGCGTAGGAGTATGGTACGTAGTTGTTTCATCAGGGCTGAGTTTTTGCTAAGATTCGGTTGGTTCGCTGTTTGTGCTTAAGGCCGTTTTTGCCTGTTTATCGTAGAGGCTGGTGTAGAGCGGGTTGCTTTGGTAGAGTTCAGTATGAGTGCCGTTTGCAATGATCTCGCCGTCGTCGAACACGAAGATACGATCCGCGTGTTGAATGGTGCTGAAGCGGTGCGCGATAATCAGCACAGTGCGGCCTTTGGAGAGGCCTTCGAGTGCGGCTTGTATCTGGTGCTCGCTCTCGGCGTCGAGTGCTGAGGTGGGTTCGTCGAGGATGATGATAGGCGCGTTTTTGAGGAAGGCGCGGGCGATGGCGATGCGTTGGCGCTGTCCACCAGACAGGCGTGAGCCGCGTTCGCCAACCAGGGTTTCGTAGCCGTCTTCGAAGGCTTCGATAAAGTCGTGGGCATGTGCCATGCGGGCGGCTTCTTTGACCTCGTCAAGTGTGGCGTCTACTTTACTGAGACGGATATTGTTGGCGATGGTATCGCTAAACAGTAGCGACTCCTGTGAGACGAGGGCGATTTGTGAGCGTAGGTCCGCCTTACTGAGTTCGCGTATATCGACGCCATCCAGTGTGACGGAGCCTTGGATCACGTCGTAAAAGCGCGGCACTAGGTTGGCGAAGGTGGTTTTGCCAGCTCCGCTTGGCCCGACCAGCGCGATGGCTTGGTTGGGCTCGATCTTGGCGCTGACCTTGTTGAGCGCGACTTCGTTATCGTAAGCGAACGTCACGTTGTTAAAACAGATCTCTCCAGTGACAGCGGTGAGCGGCTTTGGGTTGTCTGCTTCCGGGACAGTATCGTCGGTATGTAATACGTATTCGAGGCGATCGAGTGAGGCTTGCGCTTTGCGGATGGTGTTGGAAACACCGCCAAGTTTTTTGATCGGCTCGTAGCACATGTAGAGAGCTGTGAGAATCGATGCGATGACTTCGGGCGAAATATTTCTTTGAACGGCGACGTAGAGAGAGAAGGACAGCGCAAATGCGGTGGTCAGCTCAATTAAGGGTGAGAGCATCTTGTCGTATTTGACTGTTTTCAGAGCCAGTTGAAATAGTTTGCGAACCGCAGCAGTGAAGCGATCGATCTCGCGTGTTTCGAGGTTATAGGCGCGCACCTCACGTACTGCCGATAGATTTTCGTTGAGCACGTTGTTGAGCTCGCCTGCTTGTTGTTGAGCTTGTCTGGATTTTTTGAGAATACGTGTGCCAATCGCTCGAATTGGCAATACGCAGGCTGGAATGGTGGCGAGTGCGATCAACATGAACGCGACCTCGGATTCGCTGATTGTTAGGTAGATCAGAAACCCGATTGCACTGACTAAGGTGGCAGGCTCTTTGACTAAGCTATTGACGACTTTGACCAGTGCAGTTTGCAGTTGTCCGGTGTCGCCCATCACGCGGCTCATCAAATCTCCGACATTGTTTTTGTGGAAGAAGGCGAGCGGCAGGTGTTGGATCTTTTCAAACACCATGATGCGCAGGCGCTCCAGCACGTGCATGCCGGCATACGCCATGTAGTAGGCATTGAGGAAACCGCCGAGTGCGCGTAGTGTAAAGGCAAGTGGAATCGATGAGAGCAGGAGGATCAGTGCCATTCCTTGCGGTTTATCGTCGCTGGTGACCAGCGGCACCAGAAACTTAATGATAAACGGCAGGCCGGCGCCGGACGCCGCGGCTGAAATGAGCCCGAAGCCGAGGCCCAGTGCAAACTGTTTGCGAACAGGCTTTAGATAGCTGAAATAAGGGCCGAAGCGTTTTAAAAACATATTTTGAGTGTGAAAGTTGGAACGTGGAAATGTGCGCTTCGAAATTTACTTTGCGAAAAAATCGGTGATGACTTCGACCACGCGGGTAATCTGCTCGGGTGCTAGGTCGGGGAAGATCGGCAAGGCAAGACTCATCGCTGCGGCGCGCTCGGAATTCGGGAAGTCGCCTTGTTTGTAGCCGAGCAGGCGGAAGCATTCTTGCTCGTGCAGGGCTAGTGGGTAGTAAATCTCACAGCCGACGTTGTTGGCGCGCAGATGGTCGATCAATGCGTCGCGCTGATCCGAGTAGATGACGAACTGATTGTAAATGTGATAGTTGCCGTCTTTCTCAGTCGGCAGGATAATACCGTTTTGCAGGTCGCCACTGTCGAGTAGATCGACACTGCGGTTGATGCCGGCGTCCGAGCTGAGTTTGTGATAGAGCGCGGCATTTTCGCGGCGCTGTTCGTGCCAGCTGTTGAGGTGCTTGAGTTTGACGTCGAGCACCGCGGCTTGCAGGGCATCGAGGCGGAAGTTGCCACCGATGCGTGAATGGAAGTATTTAGGTTCCATGCCGTGGTTGCGCAATTGGCGGCAAATGTTCGCATATTCGGCGTCGTCACAGACCACCATACCACCGTCGCCGAATCCACCGAGATTTTTGGTGGGGAAGAAGGACAGACAGCCCATGTGCCCGAAGGAGCAGGCGGGGTGGCCGTGTTGCTTTGCACCGATCGCTTGCGCGGCGTCTTCGATCACCAGCAGATCGTGCTCACGAGCGATTCGATTGATGGCGCGCATGTCGGCCATTTGCCCAAACAAATGTACAGGTGCGATCGCGCGAGTTTTGTTGGTGATCACGGCTTCGATCTTGGCGACGTCAATATTAAAGGTGCCGGGTTCGATGTCGACAAACACTGGCGTTGCACCGAGGCGCACGATCGAGCCAACGGTGCCGAAGAACGTATACGGGGAGGTGATGACTTCATCGCCTTCGCCGATACCCATCGCCATCATGGCGACGATCAGTGCGTCGGTACCAGAGGAGACGCCAATCGCGTGCGCGGTATTGCAGTACTCAGCACAGGCGGTTTCGAACTTTTCAACCGTCGGTCCGAGGATGAAATATTGGGACGCAATGACGTCGGCCACGGCCGCATCTAGCTCTGGCTTAAGTGCTTGGTATTGAGGTTTTAAATCGAGAAGTGGTACTGAAATGGGATCTGACATGACGGGTTGTTTAACCTTAGGTTATGCGTTGAGCAATTCTTTGGCTGTGATAGGTGCGGTGCCGAGATGGCTGACCACGACGCCGGCGGCGCGGTTGGCAAGGGTGGCGGCGTCTTTAAGCGATTCACCTGCGGCGAGGGCGGCGGTGAGCACCGAGATTACGGTATCACCTGCGCCGGAGACGTCGAACACTTCGCGGGCAACGGTAGCGATGCGGCCGATGATTTTGCCGTTCTCTCCGAGGAGCATACCTTCGGCGCCGAGCGTGATGACCAGTTTCTGAGGATTATATTTTTTGAAGATTGCGGCGCACACTGCTTCGTCGTCGAAGTCAGCATCCGAGCTACTGTCTAAGCCAGCCATTTGCAGGGCTTCGGCGCGGTTAGGCGTCATCAGCGTCATGCCGTGTAGGTCGAGGTGGCGCTTCGGCTTGGGATCAACGATTAGCAGCGGCGGCTGGCGGAGTGTGGCGATATGGGTGCGCACCGCCTTGAGCAGTGCGTTATTGACCACGCCTTTGGCGTAATCGGAAAAGAGAATGGCATCTGCGTTGGCGATCAACTCAAGGAACTCAGGCTGTTGCAGAATGTGGTCGAGCCCGTAAGCGGCTGGCTTGGCCTCGCGATCGATGCGGCACAGTTGCTGGCGTTGCACGACGACGCGGGTTTTCAGAATAGTAGTGGCACCGTCTTTTTGCCCAATGGGAGAGAGTTGAATACCGCGTTGGGTGAGCACATCGTTGAGCAGCACGCTCTCTGAGTCGTTGGTATAGGAGCCAATCAGGGTGGTTGGCACGCCGAGGCCCGCGAAGTTGTTGGCCACATTGGCTGCGCCGCCAGGTACGTAGGTGTCGCGTGCTACAGAGACGACAGGGACAGGCGCTTCAGGCGAGATCCGCGTGGCCTCGCCCATGATGTAATGGTCGAGCATGATGTCGCCGATGACGACGATGCGCAGCTTGGCGAATTTGTTAAGTAAGTTGGCTATATCCACGTGTTTATTGGGGTGAATGATGGGCGAGGTTTAGTGGGTCCAATCTTGGTTTTCGACCAGTTCGAGCCAAGCGTGCAGGATGAAAGTGTGCAGCTCTTGAATACGGGCAGTGTTGTAGCTCTCGACGACGATGCTGTGGTCGGCGATGGCTTTGATCTTTCCGCCGTCTTTGCCTGCGAGTAAAATAGTGGTGACGCCGTTCAGCTTCGCGGCTCCGAAGGCGCGGGCGACGTTTTCAGAATTTCCGCTGGTGGAGAAGCCGACCAGAATGTCGTCCGCTTTACCGAGGGCTTCGATTTGCCGAGAGAAAATTTCGTCGAAGCCGTAGTCGTTGCCGATGCAAGTGAGTACCGAGCTGTCGGTGTTGAGCGAGACGGCGGGCAGCGGGCCTCGATTGCCACGGTAGCGGCCGACGAGCTCTTCACAGAGGTGCATCGAGTCGGTTGCGCTGCCACCGTTACCACAGGCGAACACGGTTTTACCTTGGCGCAGGCGCTCCACGATCATGTTGCCAGTCGCTTCGACGGTGGCGAGTTGCGCGGCGAACTTGTCGAGGCACGTTTTGAGTGTGTCGTAGTCTGTTTGAACGAGGGACATGTGGTAGAGATGAGAGTTGAGAGCTGAGGGCTGAGACTTGAGAGCTGAGACTTGAGAGTTGAGACTTGAGAGCTGACGAAGCGCGGAGATGGTGAATCGGAACGATTTGCCCTGTAGGGGTGCCAGAAGTGGGTGCCCCGTGGGGCAACTGAAGGAACAAACTTGAGCGCTGAGATGGGAGCTTGCTTTAAATAGAACCAGCTTTGTGGATCTTTTCGATCATTTTCGTGGTACTGAAGCCTTCGAGGTACGGCAGAAATTGAATTTGAGTGCCCGCATTGTCGAAAGCATGACGCTCCGGTTGATACAGGGTGTCGATGGTGTAGTCGCCGGCTTTGGTGTAGATGTCGGGCTGAAGTTGCTCGATTTCATCAACGAGGCGTGGACTGTTAAAGATGATGACACGGTCGACGCAGCTGAGTGCGGCGAGACAATAGGCACGCTCGGCTTCGCTTTGTATCGGGCGATTTGGCCCTTTCAGCGAGCGGACACTTTCATCACTGTTGATCAAGATCCAGAGCTGGTCGCCGAGTTTGCGTGATGCTTGCAGATAGGAAAGGTGTCCAACGTGCAGCAGATCGAAGCAACCATTGGTCATAACCATGGACTTGCCTGCCGTTCGAAGTGTTTTGCGCGTTTCGATGGCTTGCTCGAGTGTGAGCAGTTTGGAGTTTGGTAAGAGCATGGAAGAGATTTGAGAGCTGAGACTTGAGAGCTGAGGTTACTTTGAGTCTCGGCGTTTTTTTGTATTTTGGGACATCGCTACAAAGATCCGAATGAGTTCATCGGCTTCATCCCAAATCGGTTGCGTGTGTGTTTATGAGATTCCACAGTCTTCATTCAAAAGTTCCAGCCAATACTGAGTTTCATCTGCCTCTTGTGCACGCAATTCGATTTTAGCAATGAATTCGGCGTCGCTACGTGAACGACTCGCTTCTCTGTAATTCGCTCCAACCGATGTGCCAGAGCGTAACAGCTGTTTGCTTAAGATTGAGATTTCTTCGCGTTGGCTGTCTAAACTTACATAAAATCGCACCACAGATCCCGCGAATTGTTTGGTTCGACGTCTTAGCGCCAGAGTTCTTTCAGAATTATCCATTTCTCGTTTTAGTTGTCTCTAGCTTCAGCTCTTCAGGTTTCCTATCTCAAGTCTAAGGTCTCTTTTTTCAAGTCTCAGGTCTCTCAGGTCTCCCATCTCAAGTCTCAGGTCTCTCTTACTGTCCGAGCTGCTTGCTAGTGACTAGGTAGTTCTGCACGTAGTCTTTGACGGAATCCTGCAGCGTGTAGCCTTCATTGGTGTAACCCGTGCTGCGCAGCTTGGCGGTGTCGGCGCAGGTGTAGTATTGATATTTGCCTTTCAGCTGCTCGGGCATCTCGACATATTTGATATTTGGCTCGAGGTCGAGTGCGGCAAAAATCGCGGTGGCGAGGGTGTTCCAAGTGTTGGCCTGACCGCTGCCGAGGTTAAACAGGCCGTTCGCAGTCGGCGTGCTGGCGAGGTGAATGGTCATAGCCACGGCGTCTTTCACATAGAGGAAATCGCGCATCTGATTGCCGTCGGTGTAGTCGGGGTGGTAGCTCTTGAACAGGCCGATCTCGCCAGTGGCTTGGATCTGCTCGTAGGACTTTGCGACGAGGCTGCGCATGTCGTCTTTGTGGGCCTCATTGGGGCCGAACACATTGTAATACTTGAGGCCGACGATTTTTTTGTCCCAACCCATACGTTGAGCGTAACAATCAAACATATGCTTGGAGTAGCCATACATGTTGAGCGGGGTGAGTGAGTGCAGGTCTTCGAGCGTGTCGTCCATCCCTTGGCTGCCGTCGCCATAAGTGGCTGCACTGGAGGCGTACACGAAGCGGATGCCTTTCTCGATCGCGATGCTGGCGAGCGTTTTAGTGTATTCGTAGTTGTTGCGAATCAGATAGCTGGCATCGCGCTCAGTGGTGGCTGAGCAGGCGCCGAGGTGGAAAATGGTGTCGAATTGATCGAAATACTCGGGCTCTTCTTCGGCGAGTTCGAGCAGGTCGTCCGCTTCGATGTAGTCGGCATAGCGTAAAGGCACGAGGTTTTTGAACTTCTCATCCATGCCAAGGATATCGGCCACGACGATGTCGGTGTTGCCTGCTTGGTTGAGAGCGTGGATCAGGGCGCTGCCGATGAAGCCTGCGCCGCCGGTGACGAGTGTGTATTTGCCTGTGCTCATTACTTAAAAATCTATGTTGTCTGGGAATGAAACTCTAAGAATCACCGCAGTATCAAGATTTGTTGGGCTTAAGACTAGTCTATAATTGAGCGGATGCAGGCGGGGAAATCGTCGCGAAATTGGTAGTCGCCGTCGATTTGACCCGCGTGATGGGCGGCAGCGAGTTGCGGTTTGCCACAACCGACGGCCCAAGCGGAGGCGTTGGCATTCCATGCGGTTTCGAGGTCGACCAGGGTGTCGCCAATCATGTGGGTGGCGGCATTGGGTGCGCCGAGATGGCTGAGGGCTTCATCGATAAAGCGGGTCGAGGGCTTGCGGTAGCCACCTGCGATGCCGGGGGCTTCGGGTGCGATGCACCAGCCGGCGATCTCTTCGGGCTGTAGTTCGAGCAATTCGAACAGGCGGCGCTGGCAGGCATGCACTTGCTCGATCGGAAAATAGCCGCGGCCGACGCCGGATTGATTGGTCAGGATGAAAAAGGGAATGTCTTGCTCGATAAGAGTATGCACCGATGCTTTGACGCCGGGTAGGAGCTTGATTTGCTCGGGATCACCGATGTAGTCGATGTGGCGAATTAGCGTGCCGTCGCGGTCGGCGAAGATTGCGAGTTTCGGCGCGGTATTGGCGAAGCGCGGGTTGAGCCAGACGTTTTTCATGTGGGAGGGCTGAGGTGGGACGAAGCACGATAGTGCGTAGATGGTAAATTAAAGATTTGCCCTGAGCTAGCGAAGGGTGACGAGAGCGGGTGCCCTTTGGGCGAGCGAGGAACAGAGCTGAGAGATTTTCCGTCGGCCGACGGAGGCACGTTTAATTATTTATCTGGTTTGGAGTCGCTTCGGGAGTTCGGGCGCATTGTCGTGGAAGCCTTGGTAGAGCTTGATCTCTCAACCCTAGGATGCATTGTGC
>Ga0222717_10002910_pt1 | contig 13061 bp, 18 predicted proteins | sample C33_18DmetaG_FD_165053 | JGI IMG/M metagenome (GOLD analysis project Ga0222717, IMG submission 165053) | Estuarine water microbial communities from San Francisco Bay, California, United States - C33_18D | ecosystem: Environmental > Aquatic > Marine > Unclassified | place: USA: California...
ATCTAAATGACGAAGATACTGATGAAATAGTACTTTTTTTAATTAATAAGTACAAAGAAAAATATAATATAAAATGAAAATTAAATTAACAGAAACCCAATTAAATAAAGTGATTACACAGACTATTAAAGAACAAGGTCTTTATGGGAATACGTCAGATGTTGTGGATTATGATTTACCTGAATTTTTATCAGATACTATAATTTTACAAAGTATTGAAAATTGGTCAGATGTTGAAAATTCACTTAAGGAAATACATAAAAGATTGATTAGGTTAGAAAAAGGGTTAGACTCTGGGGGTTCTCATAATAAAGCCTATTCTACCGATACTGATTACTCATCTAAAAACAAAAAAGACGTAGACTTTGAAAGAGCGACAGATTCTATTGAAAGAGATGAAAAACTTAGAAAAGATATTGAACAATTAAAAAAAGATTTTGAATTATGAAATTAAATTTGTAATTTAGTCTTTATGGATTACAACTTACTTTCATTAGTAGAATTAAAAAATTATTGTAAAACTCGTAGACTACCATATAGTGGGAGTAAAAAACAATTAGTCAAAAGGTTAAAGGATTTTGATAAACCTGAACCAATATCGATTAATACTCACAAACATATAGACCTACCTAAAGGTAAAAAAATTGTTGGAGTAATCTCAGGAGACAAAGAGAAGATTAAAAAAATAAGTAAGGAAAGAGAAAAGGGTAAAGTTAAAAACTTGTATTGGGCTATGGATGTCTTTTACTATGTGGTAGATAAAGATTTTACTTTTGATTAACAGGATTTCGACTAATTATATCACCAGCCCTCATTAATATATCTCTTAAAGCAACACCCTCTACCGCTATAAGACCTGAGGTTAAAAGACTCTCAATTAACATACTAAATTGAGAAGAGTCAACACCATGTAAAGTTACAATTTCTATAATAATAGAGAGTAATGGAATTAAAAAGCTATAAGATATAATATTGGAGGTTCTATGAATAGATAGACCCAAGACTTTTAAAATATTAGAAAATTTATTTTTTAAATTCTGAGTATAACTAACCACGTTATCTAATTCAGAACTTAGTCCCATATCCTCAATATTTTGTACTTGAGACTTTAAATCTTTATTCTCAAAAAACACAACCCCTACTGCCATAACAGCCAATCCAGCTAACTGAGTTTCACTCAGACCCGTAAAATTACCTTCTAGATAGTCAAATACTGATTGTAGTATTGCACCTATACCTGCACCATAAGTGACTAAAAATCTAAAATCAAACTTTAATTGGTTCGATGCGTCTCTAACTACTTTACTTGAGAATTTACTAAGGTTCATTAGTGACCCTCCAATCTTTTCTTTGTAATTCTCTTTTAATAACGTGTTAAATTGACTTTCAGTTAAAATTACCTTCATAAGTTTATATTATATAAATAAATATTAGGTTATTTAGTATATTTATGATAAAAGGTATTTTTTATGAGTATGGATATTAACCCAAGTTTAAAAAAAGGTGATAGAATCACTTTAATTGTTATGAGTGACCCTTACTCACCGATATCTGTTGGTACTAAAGGTACTGTAATTGGTATTGGGTCAGACCCATGGAGTAATGAACCATTATATTACGTTGAGTGGGATAACGGGAGAACCCTTAATTTAGTTGGTGATGAAGATGTTTGGGTTAAAGATAAAGAGCAGATGTTATCTGAACAAACAACAAAGGTCAAACACCCCTGTGATACTCTGACTAAAGGAAGAACGTTTTGTAAGAATTTAAACAAAATATTAACCACAGGAACCGGAGGTACAGGTTCAAGAAAGTTAAAAAATAGTTCAATAAACTTCTTTAGAGGTTTATTGAATAGTGATTTACAAGATATTGCAACCTCAATAACACTTAAACCTGGTGATGAGAATTTTGTGGAAAGGTATGATGATTTAATAAATTTTTATGAATTACTCAAGAAATACAATGTGTGTAGTAAAATGAGAAAGTCCATCGAAAACGATTTAAACGTAGTCGGAGAAAAAGGACTAAAAATGTTAGTTGATAATGATGAGCAATATTCATTATTTAATCGATTAGATACTCACTATACCAACCAATCATATATACTAACTAAATCGCTTTTAGACTTGTTTGGGCATGAAGATATCGATTCATTTAAAAATAAAGATATTATAGAGAAAGTTAATTTGTTTTTTGACGAACACGACGAGGAAGCCCATTCATTTATTCTATCTACAATACAGAATATAATAGATGACGAAGATGACAGGGAAACTCTAATGGGTTACTTTGACTTTACTAGAAGTAGAGGTAATGAAGTAGAAAAGGAGGCGGCTGCGGCGTTAATAAAAAATGGATATGAGGTGTATGAATTTGGTGGTGATTTTGGTTTTGTAGACCATTTTGGTGTTGACATGGTTGCAATTAAAAACGGGGTACTACACCCCATACAAGTTTCCTCAGGGAGAAAAATAAATCCTAAGTTCTACAATTATCAAGATGCGGACTGTGATTGTTGGGCTCTTTATAAGTCGGGTAAACAATTTAGAAGAGAAACGATGTTAAACGAAACTAAAGAGGGTTTAATAAATGTTTTACGTAGTAATGACATTGACCCATCTGAAATGCAAGACTTGTTAACACAATTATCTGATGAACAAGTAAGCGATTTGACCGTAAGGAATTTGGAACGAAAATTTTTAAAGTCAGGTAATCCAAGAACAAATGCAAGAGAATACTTAGAAAAGTTAGTTAATTCAGTTAAGAATAGAGAAGAAACTTCATTTGAGGATGATGATTATAATGTTGAAGATGAGTTGGTTTATGGTGGTGAAGAACCTGAAAAGTCCGCAATCGGTAAGAAGGCTTTCAGAAAAGAATTATTACCATTACAAGTAGAATTACTAAAACTACAAGAACATATAAAAAAGTCAGGTAAATCAATTGCAGTTGTATTTGAAGGTAGAGATACCGCTGGTAAAGGTTCAACTATCAGAACAATAACAAAATACTTAGACCCAAAATATTTTAATGTTGTTGCATTAGGTATTCCAACGACTGAAGAGAGAAAAGATTGGTTTGAGAGATATGAGAAATATATAGAATCGGGTAAAATCACTTTCTTTGACCGTAGTTGGTATAATAGAGGAATTGTGGAACCTGTTATGGGTTATGGTGAAGAAGGGGAATATGAACAGTTTATGAATACTGTAAACGATTTTGAAAAGTCATTGGTTAGTAAAGGTGTGGATTTATATAAGTTTTGGTTATCTATAACTCCTAAAACACAGGAAAAAAGATTTGACTTAAGAAAGTCGTCCCCGTTAAAGTATTGGAAGTTCTCACCTAATGACGAAAAGTCTTTAGAAAAATGGGATGAATATACTGACTATAAAGAAAAAGCCTTTGATTTGGCTAAAGGAGAAGTTCCGTGGACTGTGGTTGATACTAACGATAAAAGAATTGGTTCTTTAAACTTATTGAGACATATATTAAAGAATTCAGATTACCCTGATAAAAATGAGGGTATCATTGGTGATACATACCCTGAGTCTATTACAACTATTAATGAAAATTTTATTGATGAGATGAAACCGTTATTACCTATTTTAAAAATGGATAATGGTGGTAATATCTTTGACTTCTTAATAGCGTTAAGGGATAGTGGTATTGTGAATATGATGCAATCACCGGATTTTACTTGGAGTGGTAGAGAATTCTTAGAAAAGTATTTGAAGATACAGGAGCTACAAGATAGTTACCAACAAATTGAAGATGAGGATGAAAAAGAGAACCTGTTGCAACTTGCAGAGAAGTCACAACAGGTTATGATATCTGCGGCGTTTAGAAACCTAAAAGATAAAGAACAAGAATTAAGTACTAATAATATTAACCGAGAACTAAGAAAGTTAGGTCCGTTAGCACTTAAGTACTTTATGATGAAACTTTAATAGAGTCTACAATCTTTATTTTACCTATTTTCACAAAATCCATTGTTGAGGAATTAAGACCAAAAAGTCTCAAAAAATCAATAATTTCTGGTTTAAATAAATCCCGTACCAAATCATTTCTACGCACATTATTATTATAGTATGTAACACCTTCACTACCTAAATAACTTTTTCCGGTGAATTTTTTATTGACCGAAAGGTTAATTACATCATCACTGTAATACTTTGGACCAATAACCCCACATACTTTAATATTACAAATTAAATTATTATCATTAAATTTAACATAAGTTATTTGACCTTTACACCTTGTATTACTATTAAAATCTCTACAACCCCTTACTTTTCTCGTATAGTCAGGAGTAAATACATTGGACCTAATTAGTTTATTGAAGTTTTTATCGTTACGATACTTTTCAATAAACTCATTACAGTACTCCTCTACTGTATTTTCTAAGTATGTGAAGCCGTTTCTGAGCATAATAGGTTTATATTTTATTAAACAAATATAGTGAAATATTTTGTTTTTACAAAGTATCTTGAATAAATAATGGATTTTGTACTCCAAAATAACCACCAACAATATTATAATAATAATGTTCTGTGGCATCTTCTTCAGTCATATCTTCCATTAACTTATTAATGATTTGTTTTTTTGAGTAAATTAACCTAGGTTCTTCACCGAAAGACTCTGAAACTCCGACTACACAGTCGTCAAAACCTTCCAACATAACAGCACCTTCAGCCAAATCGAAATAATGAGTATTGTCCATTTTTATTTTAAATATACTTTATTTTATTTAGTATGTCAAAAATATTTGATTAAAAACATATATTTATATAAAAACTTATTAACATGAGAGGATATATGACAATTTCAGATGAAGAAAAAAACGCAATACTTCAAACCCACTCAGCATTCTACAATGGATATGCTACAGGGAATGTTCCATCAGGTCCACAACCATTAAGACAAGATGAAGGTCCTAACGACACTAACGGGATAACCATTAATAATAGAGGTGAAGTTGGTCAATATAGAAATCATTCCATTAATGAAACTATTGTTAATGAGCAAGAGGGTAAAGGTTGTTCTAAATCAGAAGGCGGTTCAGGATGTATAAAGAAAAAAGGTAATGAATGGATTATAATGAACAATAAAAAAGGTGGGGTATGGAGAGACGGATTCAAAAGCGAAAAGGATGCCGAGGAGGCTTTAGACGCTTTCCACGCTAATAATGAATCATATATTAGGGAGGGAGAAGTTAATGAATACGCCGCTGATGATATGGACGTATCCGATGTTGAATCTGCATATGACTTTGATTCTGGAGGTCCTGAGCAATTTGATGACTCTACATCAGATATTTCAGATTCCTATGGTATGGATATTGATTCTATAATGCAAATGTTTGGTGGTGAGATGAGTGCTGCCGAGTATGATGATATTGATTCAGATATGAATCAAGACTTAGATGGTAAGGAAAAGTATAGTGGTGAGATGGCAGCTTATAATTTTAATTCAGATGGTGCTATGGATGGTGAAACATACGAAGAGGTTGATGAAGAAGATATGTGTGAAGGATGTGGTGAGACATATGAAGAAGTCGATGAAGAAGATATGTGTGAAGGATGTGGTGAAACATATGAAGATGTTGATGAAGACCTAATGGAAGATTTTATAAAACAAAAAGACCGGATAGTGGAGATGTTTGATAGATTTAAGAAATTTATCTAAATAAAAAAACCCTCACATTAAGAGGGTTTTTTTATTATTAAGCTTTCGTAACAAAGTATTATATAGTACAAAATTTTCAGTTCTTTTATAGTACAATTCTATGTATCGTAAAGTTGAGTTATATTGTTCCTTTTTATTTAGTGAATCGATAATTTTTTCTGTATGTGAAAAAAGTTCATATTCATTCATGCCTTCTATAAAGGAATTTTGGCGCGTTCTTGTCTTTAACAGATATGAGTAAATCTTTTTCATTGTGGTGTGGTAAGTGAATTTCTATAACGTCTTTAATTGTGTCTTTATTGTTAACTACATGTCTAATGACTGGGTCTTCATAATTTACGCTCCCTTCACTTTCTTTACTATAATAACTACCACACTTATAAGAAAAAATAGTATCATCTTCTAAAGATAAAAACCCATGAGCAAAATATGAGGGTATAAACAAACTCATATTGTTTTTATCATTTAATTCAAAAAACTCAAACTTACCATAGGTTTTAGAATCTTCCCTCAAATCAACTATAAAGTCGATTACAGACCCTTTTAATACTCTAACTAATTTGGCTTGAGGAAAGTTACCTGTTTGATAGTGTAGTCCTCTAAAGACCCCTAATTTTGATTTAGATAGGTTATCTTGAACAAACAGGGTCGAGAATAATGAGTCATCATTCTGTATAGCTTTTAGTGAAGGTATATCATTAAGTAGTTTTCTATTGGAATACCCCATCTCATTCCATGTCTCCATAAAGAATCCCCTTTCATCGGTATGAATAGGTTCCTCAATTAGGTATACGTTATCAAAGGAAGTAGAGATTAATTTCATTCTTCAAGTATTTTAGGTAATTTATTGGTTTTATAATAATAGTAAATAAAATCTAAAATGTCACCACTCTCACAAATTTCATTTAACCAGTAGGAATAATCCATAATATAGTCTCTAGTGTAGTGAGACTCACTATACCCATCCCACATATCCTCAAACCCTTCTAACATCCCTGATGAGTTAATATAGGATTCAAAAATATCTTCATCTATGTTATCTTCTCGGTAATTTTTATCCTCATCTTGAAAAATTATATTTAATTCTCCATCGTTAAAAGAATATTCATCTATTAATAATTGTCTTTTCATAATTTTTTTGATATTTGTAATAAAATAAAAGTTTTAAAATAAAAAAATGGAGGTCGTAGAAATAATAACAAACTTTATTAATAAAGACAATAACGTTGTTGAGGTAGAATTTAGATTAAATAGTGATGGAGAAGATTTAGTTAGGTCCGATACTATAGAGTTCCAATATTTACAGGATTTTGGATATGGTGAAAACTTCACTTCTTTTGATATTTTTAGTGATATGGATGATGAATGGGATTTAGGATTTGAAGAGGATGATGACTTCTTTATTGACGATGATAACTTAATTTCATTTTTAAATGAGTATTATTTAATTTATGAGACTAAATTACCTGACGCCGATTATAGGTAACGCATATTTATAGATATGAGGGGAGATAAAAAATATCTAAACGAGTCTGGCTCATTTAATGTTCCGAACAAACCTGAAAGAGAGAAGAGTTTTTATGAAGACTTTATTCTTAAGCTTTTAGGTAGGGTATTTTTAACTAAAAAAGTTTTTTTCGGTATGGATGAACAAAAAATCGCCATAATCATTACCCCCACTTTAAAAATAGTTTCGGTTGTTGCATCTCCATCTAAACTTGTAGATAAGTTTCCGCAAAAAAGACAACAATTTTTAAATGGAGATGAACTAACTCGATGGGCGGAAGATAACGGGTTTGAGATTACGTTTATTGCTCCAACTCCACAACTAAAACATAAACTGTTTAGTATGTTAGGTGACGTAATGGTTAGTAACGAAATAAATGAGTCTATAGGTAAGGATAAGGTTAAAATAGTACTTCAGGAACTAAAAAAATCTTCCCTACCTGAGTCTATTAAACAATGGGCGATAGATAACCCAGAAAAATTCATTAAGAATATCGAACAGGTTAAGAAACTTTTAAATTAAGGTCCTTCCCTATAAAAAGTTAATGAATAACTATATTCATTACCTTCAACACCGTCAGGGTATTGTTTTGGACACTCTAAAGTTAGATATTCTAAACCATCTTCTATAATTATATAATGACGATAGGTGTTAAGTTGTGGGGTATTATAAGAAACATTCATATTAACCCATCGACCTGTAATGAAGTCTTGGGTAATATTAAGTGGGTATTCTACTCTCCAGTGGTCTCCTCCATTTTCTAAGTAATATCCGGCAAATAAACGGTCACCACTGATACTAATACGACTCTTATTTACTTTCATAGAATCCAAAGGACCAATAGGGTTAGGATAAATTAATGAAAGAGGGTCATCGTCTACAAGTTCGGAATTTAATATATCTGTACTGTTTACGGTAATACTCCTAAGGATATATGTTCCGTCCATAGTAGGGTAGGTATGTTCCGCATATTGATAACATCCTGAGAAGAGTAAAACTAAAGATAAAAGGGTGAGGTAGTGTTTCATATTACAAATATAACCATATTTAGTTAATCTACAAATAAATAGACATATTTATAGTTATGATTAAGAAGATTTTATTAATTTTTGGGTTTTTAAGTTTAATTATGAATTGTTTTTCCCAAGACGTTTCATTTTCACAAATAAACAGTAGTGTTTTGTACTTGAACCCTGCATTTGCTGGGTCAAGGAAGTGTCCTGAATTAAGTATGACATATAGAAATCATTGGCCATCATTAGGTAGTCAATATGTAACTAGTGTTGTAACTTACGAACAATATATTAGAGATTTGAAAAGCGGTTTCGGTATATTACTGATGAATGATAGGTCAGCCAATGGAATATATTCATTGAATTCATTTAATACCTATTATAGTAATCAACAAAAACTAACCAATAATTTAAATATTAAATTTGGTTTGGAGTTTAGTTACAAACAAAATTTTATAGATAGTAAAAAACTCTTATTTGAGGATTCTTTTAATGGTGTCACGTTTACTAATAACACGAGTGAATCTTATTTAAATAATTTTAAAGTTCATTATTTTGATGTGGGTACAGGGATACTTTTATTTAATGATAAGTGGTTTGCTGGTTTTAGTGCTTCACATATAAACCAACCAAACCAAACTTTAATATATGGAGAAAGTTACTTACCTATAAAGTATAATATTCACGGAGGGGTAATAATACCGTTAGATAAATCTACCGACAGATATGAAGATGTGACTTACACTCCGTCAATTTCAATACTACGACAAGGTCAGTTCACACAACTAACATTAAATAATAATATTAGAAAAGGTAAGTTCTTATTTGGTGGTGGGTTAAGACTTGTAGAAGGATACTCTTATAGGGACGCTTTATTATTAAATATGGGAGTAGATACGGGAGAATTATTGTTCTTTTACAATTATGATGTTACTATATCACAATTAGGTCCCACCACAGGAGGTGCTCATGAAATATCTGTAGTAATAAAAATAAACAATAAAACAAGTGGAAAAAAAATTACAGTTCCGTCATGTTCTTTCTAACGTAGTATTTATTAAATATGAATTTACTTAACGAAGATATCAATAGAATAAAAACCCTTATGAGTATTAATGAGGGTGAAGAATCATTTGATAATAATGAAAGAAATTTATTAGATAAGTTTGTTGATTTAATTGTTAAAGAATTAAATATAAAAAATAAAGTTCGTATTGATTACACGGAAGATAAATCCAAAGTAGACACAACTGCGGTTTATAGGTACGAAGACGGTGAAAATGCAGATATAGAGAATGCTGAAGTTACAGTATATACCAAAGAAAGGGCGTTACAAGACGTTATGAGGTCAGTCGCTCATGAATTGGTTCATCATCATCAAAATGAAGACGGTGAACTTGAAGGTAAAATACAAAATGTTGGTGGTAAAATAGAGGATGAAGCTAATGCTAGGGCAGGTGAATTACTTAAAATGTTTGGTCTTAAGTATCCCGAAATATATGGTAATGTAGAGTCTGAGTTTAACGAACAAGATGAAGGTGGAGGAGAAGCTACAGGAGGAGATTCTAGTACCACAAACAGTAATGTTTCTACATGGGAGACAGGTTTAACTCGTGGACCATCAAATCAATTAACTATTAATGTGTGGAACTCTAACTTAAATAGAGGTAAGGCTAATATGATAGACCAAAACAGTAAATGGGAATCAGGTCTTAGTAGAGGTAAAGCAAACACTTTGACATAATATTTATTTGATATGGAGGAAAGTATTAAAATACAGTTAATGGAAATAAATAGACTTATTAGTTACGATAGGTCTAAGACTTTATTAGAACAACCGGAAAGTTTCATGGATAGAAAGCTTGGTATTACAAATAAAAATACTAAAGAATTAGGAATGGATGTTGAGGAGTACGAAAGTAAAGTTTTTGGTATAGGTGATTTGGACCCTGAAAATTGGACAGCCCACGGAGTATTAGAGACGGCAGAACTAGTGACAGGTGTTTTAGGTATACTTCCGTTTCCTCCATTAACCCTTGTGGCTAATTTAGCGTCTATGGGATTTGGATTGGCAAATGCGGGTTTATACGCATATGAAGGTGAATACTATGACGCGTCAATTGCTTTGGCGTTTGCCATGATACCTGGACCCGAAACTATATCAATGCTTAAAAAAATAAAGAATGTTGATGGTATTACTACTGTTGGTGGTAAACCCGTTTTGAATAGTAAAGGTAAGGAAGTTATTGAACAGGGTGTACTTAAAAATTGGAAAAAGGCTTTAGGGGAATCCTTAGAACTTTACGCAAAGGAAAATGGTTTAGAAAAAACCTTGAAATATGTATTAGGTGTAACAAGAACACTTAATACCCCAATAAGGGTTTATCTAAGTATTATTGGATTCCCAATAGCGGTTGATACATTATATTATTTATTCACACTAGCAATGACTGAAGATAATAAGTTAACCGCACAACAACAAAGGCAAAAATCACAATTTAAACCTGTCATTGATTTATTAAAGAGCCCTAAAGAACAGATTAAGTTAGCGATTTATTTAGCGGGATGGTTTTCATCTTTTCTATCTAAAGAGGATGTCGAAAGTTTGGGAGATATTGACGAAAGTATGTTCGAGAATATCAAGCCAGACCTAACTGATGAACAGACCAAAAGAGATATTGAAAGGTTAATCAGAAAATACTCTGAAGAAACTGACTAACTTTATCCCACAAAGTCTTTGGTTTAGTGTTTTTCTTAGTCCATTTTTCTAAGAACTTGTCAAAATCAAACTCTTTAACAGGTACAATATCTTTAAGTTCAGTATTTTCTTTTAACCACTCAGTAATTACTTCATCGTTTTGTTGTCGTTCAAATAAAGATGAAAGAACGGATTTATCGGTAGAAATCAAAAAGTATTCAGGAACTGACGTACCACCTGAAGTATAATACAAGGATAAATCATCAAAAGTTTCGTTATCAATGATAATGTGATACTTCCCATTTCTGATATCTTGAACTTGTGAACCTACTTTATATTTACTCATTTCACAAAAATAGTACGTTTTTTTCTTAATTACAAATATTTATAGTAAAATTATAGTATTATGGGTAAAAAAATTATTCAAGTAATAAGTGAGGTAAATCGAATGAATGACCTTATGAGGTTTTCAGAAAATAGAGAAGTATTAAACGAGTCAATAGCAGGTGTATTAAAATCGTTAAAAACTTTAGTAAGAAATAATATAGGAGATATCACTAAATACGGAATTAAAGAAGTAGATAATTTAGCAAAGGCAATGATAAATGCAAAGACCGCAGATGAATTCTTTGACTTACTTAACGACATTAATTCATATGAGTCAAAAATTGCTAAGCAATTAAGAAGAGATGTTTTCGATATTTTACCTGAAGTAACACAAAATAGAATAAAGTTAATAATAAAACAGATAGAGGATAATATTGATACTATACCTGAAGATAAATTTACAGGGATAATTGATGATATAATCGATGAACAATTTGCGAATGAATCTGAGAATGTAAGGTCGTTTTTGAAAGACTCACTGTCTGACAATAGTGATAAGATATCGAGTAAATTAGATGACATAGGATTAAAATCTAACTTAGATTCAAAAATTATTGATTCATTAGTTGATGATGACATTAAAAATATTGATGAGCGTCTTATGACTGATGATGATATAAGAAATGCCTTTAAATCAGAAAATACTGAGTGGTGGAATAAATCATTTTTTAGAATTTTCGCAGATAAGAGAAGAGAAACAACAAGAGCACTACAGTCTTACAAAATTGATGATGCCACTAAGTCAGTTTTAAAAGGTAAAACTAAAGGACAAATAAGAGAACTAGTAAAAAAAGAAATTAAAGAAGGTATCGAAGGTAATAAAGAATTACAAAAAATTATAAAAGATAAAAGTTTTTGGGGTAGATGGACCCGTTTGTCTACAAAACAAAAAATAACAATAGTACTAAGTCTTTGGTTAGGTGGTGCCCCTGCGGTAATATTAGTGGCTGGTTTGGCCGGACTACTCAAAAACAAGTCGGGTGATGCGTTAATATGGTTAACAGATTGGTTTGAAGGTTTAAGCGAAAATATGGAGATAGAGGAACTTGGATTATTTACTTCACTTAAAGAGGGTAATAAAGAAGAAATTTTAAAAACGATACTTGAAAAGGATGATTCAGTACCTAATGACATGTTTGATGAACACGGTAATTTAGTGGAGGATAAATACATGATAAATTACTCTACAAACAATGATAAAATAGAAATACTAGACATAACAAATAATTACACTCCAGTAAAAACCTACACTACTGATGAGATAAACAACCTAATTAAATCATAAAAAATCATGAGTATTGTAAGTACTAAACCCAGTAGTAAGAATCGAAATGAACTATTTTCGGACGGATATACAGTACCAGAAGTAGTAGCTAAAAATTTACCTGAAGATTATGAATGTTATAAATCTAGCGATGGTATTGTATTATGTAAAAAAATTCCATCAGGTGGAGGAGGAACACCACCACCACCACCACCACCAACAGGAACAACACCACCACCACCAACAGGAACAACACCACCAACAGGAACAACAGTACCACCCGAAAGACAAAAAAGTGGTAGAGAGTTAAGAAAAGAGAAATTAAATTTAGGTAAGAGTGGTGTAAGTTCAACTGTAAATCAACAATTTAGAGATGTAGTTGATTACTTGAAAGGTATACCTTGTGGAAGAGTTTGGCCTTTAATATTCGTTCAAAGAGAACCAAATACTCAATACGAAGATGAGAGAGTTGTCTTTTTTGCTGATTCACAAACAGGTAGA
>Ga0222717_10002911_pt1 | contig 13061 bp, 15 predicted proteins | sample C33_18DmetaG_FD_165053 | JGI IMG/M metagenome (GOLD analysis project Ga0222717, IMG submission 165053) | Estuarine water microbial communities from San Francisco Bay, California, United States - C33_18D | ecosystem: Environmental > Aquatic > Marine > Unclassified | place: USA: California...
ATCTTCCTTTTATGAAGTCTTCTCATAACTTTGCTAAGCGGCATAGGGCTTTAGGTATGGGGGTTCTGGGTTGGCATTCTTATTTACAAAGCAAGAAGATTGGATTTGAGAGTATGGAAGCTAAATTGGCTAATAGTTCTATATTCAAAGAGATTAGGAAGAAAAGTGATAATGCTACAGGTCAATTATTTCAACTTCTTGGTGGCCCTTTATATGCTAAAAAATATTGGCGCAGGAATACAACTACTTTAGCGATAGCTCCTACGACTAGTAGTTCATTTATTTTAGGCCAAGTCTCCCCTTCGATTGAACCCTTGAACTCAAATTACTTTGTAAAGAACTTGGCGAAAGGTAAATTCACTTATAAAAATCCTTATTTAAAGGAATCTTTGGCGGAGTATGGTAAGGATAACGATGAAGTCTGGCTTGGCATACTTAAAACAGGAGGCTCCGTTCAGCATTTGAGCTTCATGTCGGAAAATGACAAAGAAGTTTTTAAGACTTTCGAGGAGATTTCCCAAAAGGAAATTGTAATACAGGCAGCTCAGAGGCAAAAGTATTTGGACCAAGGTCAGTCCCTTAATTTAATGATAGCACCAAAGACCCCAATGAAAGAAGTTAATCAACTGATGATTTTCGCTTGGGAGAATGGAGTAAAAGGTTTATATTACCAAAGGAGTGCTAACCCAAGCCAAGAACTATCAAGGTCTTTGATGGAATGTAAATCTTGTGAAGGGTAAATTTCCCCAAGAGTTTCGTTTGTGTATATACATGCACCATGACCGAACCAGAAATTAATTTAACAGACGAGGTAGAACTCGATGAAACAATAGCATTTATACTAGATCGTATCGACGAAGCACAATTCGACGAGAATTGATTTAGTGTATCTCTATTGTCTGAGAATTTCCAGCACCCAAAATGGGGCTAGAAAAACAAAAACTAACTAAAAATAGTAGTATGACAATGATGATAAACAAAATGTTGGCTCCCTTGGTTTTCGAGGGAGATATCTTTAAGCGGATGCAATCGTTAGCTAATCAAGCTAACACTCCATTGTATTCAGGCTCTGAGCCTTTTGATGCTTATAAAGACAAGGATGATAATTTCATTCTTGAGTTTGCATTGGTGGGGTTAGATCAGGAAGATATTTCCGTCTACGTATCTGGGCAAACCTTGAAGATTGAGGCGGGATCTCAGCAAAAAGATGACGATGCTGAATTCTACCATAGAAAAATATCTCGACGATCTGTCAAGAAGCACTTTACCTTGCACCAGAACGTTGATAAGGATTCCATTGAGGCAGAATATAAAAATGGCCTATTGAGAATCAAAATACCTCTTGAGAAAGAGGAACAGAAAGATATAATGATCAAGGTTAAATAATCTAAAAAAGATTAGATATTCCAAGACCTTTATCACACAATATGTTGTGATAAAGGTCTTACATTTTCGTGCTCACAACTTCAACCTAATTGCGAAGAAATGAACCTAGTTATTTTTTGCACCACAATGGGTCATGGTGGTAGAGATACCTACGAAGAAACAATTACATCCATATCAGATCAGGCTGAGTCCTTGTTCTCAAGAAAGGTTCTTCACCTCAAAACAAAACCAAACCAAGAAGATAAAGCCGAAGAAATCAAAACCTTTTGTTCTAAGTTTGATATAGAAGTTATTGAAACAAAGGCGGACGTAGTTCATCATTCTAATAACCACCAAATTCACTCCGCAGAATACTTTAAAGATGTTTTTAAAGTTTATTCTCACCCCTCTTTTAGAAAAGAAGAATATTCTTTTTGGTTAGAAGACGATTGGGTAATCAAGGAGAATGGAAAAAAAATGATAGATGCTTGCCTTGAATCCATGCATTTCTTGGATGAAAACCCTGACCAATTATGTGTTCGCTTTAATAGCGAAAAAGATTTTGGGCCGTGCAATAAAGACCACTTTATTGATAGTGGTGATATATTCACCCAAGGAAAAAATTACACACACTATGGGCCAACATTTACATTTCAACCAAACATTAGTAGAACCAAAGAGATTTATGTTGCTTGGAAATCAGGTCAAAGATATTTAGATCAACTTGCAAATTATCATTGCGAACTAATGTCTGGTGACTTATTAAAAAATCTTACAGAGTCCACGACTCCATTTTCTTTTTATAACCCAGAAAAAATTTACTCACAACATATAGGATAATATGAAAAATAAGACATGGCTATGTGGAATCACCAACAAAGGGCATGAAAGTAATCTGAAGGAGCTTATAGAGCCTGTTAAAGATTATTTTGACGGCTTAGTCTGGACCTTTCATTATCCAAAAGATGATGGCGCAGATTACTTAGAATCAGTAAAAGGAGACGGTAAAATCATTTACACTGATTGGTTTGGTCGTTATGACTTCCCAAGGAATCATTATTTATTTAGTAATGTGATCAAAGAAGGGGATTGGTTTTTTAACATAGATTCTGAAGAAAGGCTTTCTCCAGAATTTATGAAAAATTGGGATAATCATAAAAAGGTTTTTGAATCTAATGGTATAGATGGATTGTATTACGAAGGGAAATTCATGGCGTTTAAATTAAACGAGTGGATGTATTGGAAAAATTCTATTCACGAGATGCTTTCTGGATGTAATCGCGCTATTGATTTACATGGACATGAAGTTTTTGATTCCGTACCAATCAGGACTAATTTAAGATTAGAAAAGCGGGGAAAATTTGATTTTGTCAAACAAGCATTAAGGTATTATTTAACTAAAGGCAGTATCCATGTTCAGTTGGCTTGTGAAGACAATCCAGATCTTATAAAGCAAAGACACTTAGCTAGAATAGAGTTTAGAAATCATTTGGCTATTAATAGCATTGATACAAATAATGTTGATGAAGTTATTGAATTTATTTGTAGAGATGATTTAGATGACGTAATTAAAAGAATAATTAATTTCGAAAAGTATGTTAACGATGCTTATCGGTATTATAAGCTTGGGTTAAAAGACTTTGAACAAGATTTTGATTTCAACAACCTAATTAAAGTATGATCGATTTATCTAACATAACTCTTTTCACAGTGATGGGTAATCCCAAACCAAGTGCGAAAGAAAACAATGATATTATCAACAGAATAATTAACGCTTCTTGTTCTAAAATAAAATTTGGAGCAATTAAAGTGGTTTCAGCTCAAAAGGATTTAATCTTCGATAGTGATGTCGAGGTGACTTATGTTGATGGCTTTGATTTGAGAGGATACAACGAGTTCATGGTTAAAGAATTAAACAGTTTTGTAGATACAGAATTTGTTTTAACATTCCAAAATGATGGTTTTATTCTAAACCCAGAGAAGTGGGATTCAGATTTTCTAAACTACGATTGGATCGGCGCTCCTTGGCCCAATAATTTAAACTCAAGGGTCGGCAACGGTGGGTTCTCGTTGCGTTCTAAAAAGATGTTGGAATTTTGTGAGGGCATGGATTATATTGATAATATTGGTTTGAATCCAAATTCAAATTGTACTCCAGAAGACCATTTAATCTGTAGAGAAAATCACTCTAAGTGTTTGGAAGCTGGTTTGAAATTCGCTCCAATATCATTAGCGAAAAAATTTTCATATGAAATGCCGATTGATGATGACAGAACATTTAATCCATTAAACACATTTGGGTTTCATGGGGTTTTTCAGAATGGGTTAGAAAAAGACCCATTTAGAGTTTTAGTTAAGAAACTTTTCTTCGATCAGCTATGATTTCATTTTATAGGTATAGTGATAAAGGGAAAGATCCCCAAGAGTTTGGGCATAACTTCTCTAAAATAGATTGTTGGAATAGTTTTTACGACAACTTTTCCTCAGAAAAAATTATTGTCGTATGTGATAATTGTGAGAAAAAATCTATAGACTATTTTAAATCTTTTAAATTGGATGTCTTGGAGACTAATTTAGGAAATTCTGCTGGAGGTATATTCACGTATAAATACGCCTTAAAAAATTTCCCTGATCAAAAATATTATTTTTGCGAGGATGATTACATCCATAAAGGGCAAAAGTTGCCTGAGTTGATTCAAGAGGTCTTAGATTATGCAAGTTATTGCTCTTTGTACGATCATGGTGACAAGTACAGAAATTACAATGCTAACCCAAACCCTCTTCTTCGTAGCCTTGGCGAAGCTACAGAGTTATTTAGAACATCTCTGAGCCATTGGAAGCTAACTAATTCTACAACAATGACTTTTGCTACTAAATACTCTGTGTTAAAAGAAGATATTGATATTTTTGAAAAATTTACTACAATGGATATACCAAGAGATTTTGAGATGTTTATTGAGCTAAACAAAAAAGGAAGATCTTTGGCTACTCCAATACCTTCAAAGTCAACACACTTATCCCCAGATCACGATAATTTAGCACCATTTTTTAATATATGAAAAAAGTTTTAGTTACTGGATGCGCTGGCTTGCTAGGAGCAAACTTCTCAAGGTATTTGCTTGATAAGGGGTATAAGGTTATTGGTGTAGATGATTTTTCTGGCGGTTATGAAGATTTTCTTCCTTTGCATGAAAATTTTAAATTTCATAAGTTGAATTTAGAATCTGGAGATATAACCTCTATTTTTAATCAAGAGAATCCAGATGTTGTTTTTCATTTTGCAGCTTACGCAGCCGAAGGCTTATCTCCATTTATTAGAGAATTTAATTACAAGAATAATGTAATCTCTTCTGCTCGCATAGTAAACGAGTGTGTTAAACACAACTGTAAATTAATTTTCACATCTTCAATGGCTGTTTATGGTGATCAACCAGCTCCATTCAAAGAAGATATGTTGCCTGATCCAGTAGATCCTTATGGAGTTGCCAAATATACAACAGAAATGGACATTAAGTTAGCTGCTAGTCAGTTTGATTTAAAATACACTATTGTTAGACCTCATAATATTTTAGGTATTTATCAAAACATCTGGGACATTTATAGAAATGTGATTGGTATATTTATTAAAAAAGTTCTAGATGGAGAGCCTATGATTGTTTATGGAGATGGGGAACAGACAAGAGCTTTTTCTGATGTAAAATACTTGCTACCTGTGTTTGAATCTATGATCGAATCTCATGATGGAGAACTATTCAATATTGGTGCAGATAAAGAGTGGACCATTAATGAGGTAGCAAAAATCGTTCAAAAAGTCGCAAAAGAGGAAGGTTACGAAGCTATTATCGAACATGGAGAAGAGAGGCATGAGGTAAAACATGCTTATTGTGATCACACAAAAGCCAAAGACGTTGCAAAGTTTACTGACCAAACAAATGTTTATGAGTTGATTAAAAAAATGTTTTTTTGGGCTAAAGATCAACCCAAAAGAAAAAGTAAAAAAATGACTTACGAGGTCGATAAAGGAATATATAGTTATTGGAAATGAAGTGTTTAGTTAAAACTACAGGTTGGATAGGAGACTCTTTATTTTGTCTTCCTATTGCTGAAAAATTAAAAAAAGAACAGGGGTTTACTTCTGTTGATTATTTGATTTACCTTCCTCAACCTTATAGGTTAATTTGCAATAACCCTCATATTGATAATGTTTTTATTCACGGGTTGAGTAAAAATTTTAATGAGTCTGTTTATGATAAAATTTACACAACGCCTGTTCTTGGAGATAGAAAAGAGTTGGGGACAGAAATATTTCAAAAATCTTGTGGCATAAAAAACATCTCCAAAGAGTTTCATGTAGATACTTTAAAAGATTTTGACTATGCGGCTAATATATTTAAAGAATCTCTTGCTGATAAACCTATTATAACTTACCAAGGAGACTGGAGCAAAAGGAGATGGTTCTTTACTAAAGAGCAGTTTTATAACGGAGATCTTGATCGTCAGGGCGAAACGGAATCAATTATTAAAGCTTTAGATAATTCAAACAAGTTTAATTTAATTAAAATATCCGACTATAATGCATCGTCAAGACATAAAGATGTTAGAGGTTGCGATTTAGATTATGATAGATTTGCTTTTTTAGCATCTTTAATAAAAATTAGTGATTTATACATAGGAGCAGAAGGCGGTATTTCTAATTTGGCATCTGGAGTTGGAACAAAATGTATCATTACAACTTGTCATCTGCATAAATGGATGAAGATTAATAATTATGGATATGTCCCCGCTGGCCCAGAAAATTTTTTCCCTAATTCTGGACACTTGAATGCAAACCCTTATACAACAAACGAACAATTTGTTGATTTAATTTTTGATTTCTTTACAACACATTAATGATTGATATTTTAAATTTCAAAGGAGAAAATTACCCCTCGTTTCAGTCCAAGGGTTTTTCTTCCCAATTTGCATTTCCTTTTGCGAAACATGTATGTAAAGGCGTTGGTTATGACATCGGTTTTTGCAAAGAGGGATGGAAGTTAGAAGGGGCAATAGGTATAGATCTTTGTTTAGAGGATGAGTGGGATGCATTTAATTTGCCTGAAGACAAGGTTGATTACATCTTCAGTAGTCATTGTTTGGAGCATCTAGATAACTGGGTTTCAGCTTTGGAGTATTGGGTTAGCAAGTTAAAAGATGGAGGTAATTTGTTTTTATATTTGCCACATAGAACACAAAAGTATTGGAGGCCATTTTACAATAGGAAACATATCCATAGCCTTGATGGTGAATTAATTAAAGAATGCCTTGATGAATTTGGGATGAAGAATATTTTTGTCAGTAGTTATGATTTAAATAATGCTTTTTATGTTATAGCGGAGAAAAACAATTTAAAAAATGAAAGTTAGAGAATTTTTATTAAAGATTGAGGAGTTTGATTTATATGCGTATGATTTTTTGAACAGCACATCTGTTCCAAATGTTGCACGGCATTTAAATGATGATAATTTTAATTTTCCAGATGAATATTTAAATGAAGGTGGAGTTTTTGTAGACATTGGAGGACATAGCGGTTTGGTATCTATGGTTCTTTCTAAGAAGCATCCTAAATCAAAATTTCATATTTATGAATGCAACCCAGTTATGTGCGAGTGTATTAAAAAGGCTCTTGAAAAGAATAATATTAAAAATATTGAATTGCATCAGATAGCTGTAAGCACTCAATCTGGGGAAGCAACTTTTAATTTTGAAGAGAATAATTCTGGTGGATCTGGACTTCATCAAGGGCGTTTTAACAAACAACCTTTTAAGGTTAAAACGGAAGACTTTGAATTTTTATTTAAGAATTTTGAGTCTATAGATTGTATGAAGATGGATATTGAAGGAGAAGAATTTGGCATTTTTAAAAAATTAATTGAAAGTAAATCCAACTTTTTTTCCAAAGTTAAATTTTTAAATATTGAATTTCACGATAATCAGCATTACGATCTAAATTTAGATGGAATTAGTAGAGATATTATTTGTGAATATTTAGATTCTTTTGATAATCTTAAATACGAAATATCGGTTTAAATGAAAAAAGTAATCATTACAGGAGTCACAGGACAAGACGGTAGCTTCATGGCAGACTATCTTCTGAAGAATACTGAACACACTATTGTCGCTGGAGTCCGACGGTTAAGTGTTAAAAACCATGACAACATTTCTCATCTAGCGAGTAATCCACGATTCAAGCTAATTGATTTAGATGTGGCTGATCAAGCTAATACAGAGGTGGTTGTAGCAGAGGAAAAGCCAGACTACTTCATCAACTTTGCTGCTAATTCTTTCGTTGGCGTTAGTTGGAAGATGCCAGTTAATCATATGGAGACTAATGCTATGGCGGTGTTATATCAATTAGAGGCTATAAGGAAGTATTGTCCTAATTGTCGTTATTATAATGCTGGCTCTTCAGAAGAATTTGGAGACGTTTTATACTCTCCTCAGTCAGAGCTTCATCCTTTGCGACCAAGAAGCCCCTACGGTGTTTCTAAGGCTAGTGCTAGGCACATGGTAAAGGTTTGGAGAGACTCTTATGATTTATTTGCCGTACAAGGTTGGTTGTTTAACCATGAAGGTACTCGTCGTGGAGAAGAGTTTGTTACTCGTAAGATTACTAAGAATGTGGCTCGTATCAAAAATGAGTATATTTTAAATGATTTTAAACCTCTTGAGTTGGGCAATATTGATGCTAAAAGAGATTGGAGTGATGCAGAAGACTTTGTAGAAGGCGTTTGGTTAATGTTGAACCAAGAAGAGCCTAGAGAATACGTTCTTTCTTCAAATGAGACTCATACTATTAGAGAATTTGTAGAACAGGCATTTAACTTTGCTGGCTTTGCTGTAGAAGAGTGTAAGTGGGTTGGTAAGGGTGTAGATGAGAAGTATGTGCATGAAGGTAGGACTTTGATGCAGATTAACCCAGAATTCTATAGACCTGCTGAAGTAGAGGTTCTTTGGGGAGACTCTTCGGAGGCTAGGAGAAACTTAGGTTGGAAGCCTAAAACAGATTTTATCGGTCTTGTAAGAAAAATGGTTGATAATGACTTAAGATTACTCTAAGGTAGCTTCATGCCGAAGGGTAAAAAGACTTGTCCTAAATGTAAGGTACTATGCGCTGCATCTATTAAAACATGCCCTTGTGGTAATGTCTTTAAGAAATCTTCGTCTAAAAACAAACCTCAATCTTTCTTCAAGGAAAGGAAAGATTTTATTAAAAGGATGTTAGGAGGAGGGAAGTCTTTAGACTATCGTCTGGATATGATGACAGCTACCAAGGTATTTAAGTTATTTGATCAAGACGTTATCTTCTTGGGTAAGGTGAAACCTCCATTCAAACTAGAAGGATCAATAAAGTATTTTTTGACTAAAGATGGAATCGCTTATTTGAAGAGGAAGAAGCTTGAGTTTGAGTATAAGCCAAAGAATTATGAAAAAATGGTTGACCATAAGGATAAAGTGGGAGAAGATAGAAGGATCGAAAAACCAAAAACCCTGAGAAATTTTTTAGATGAGTAAAGTTAGCAGTAAGAATCAAGTTGGGACATCAGAGTTCATGTCTAAGTTTTTTAAATCGAATAAGGATTTTCACTACAATTACGAAGAGTGTGCTGACTCATACTTAGTTTCTACTGGGTCTATGATTCTCGATCAGTGTATGGGGGGTGGACTCAGTTCTGGATTGCAAAGGTTCATTGGATGCAATGAAGGAGGGAAGACTAATGAGGCTCTTCATGTTATGCTGAACATGTTGGATACAGTAGAAAACACAAAGGGTCTTTATATAAAAGCAGAAGGCCGTTTGTCTAAAGCTATACAAGAAAGGTCTGGGCTTAACTTTGTCCAAGACCCTGAGAAGTGGGACATTGGAACCTGCCTTGTTTGGGATTGCAATATTTACGATACAGTTTTTGATGGTTTAAGGGAGCTTTTGAAGAATAACCCTGAAAAAGAAAGATTTTGCATTGTCATCGATAGTATGGATGGCTTGCTTTCAAAAGGAGATCTGGAAAAGAGTACTAGTGAAGCGGCTAAAGTCGCTGCAGGAGCTACTTTAACTTCTGATTTCTTAAAGAGGGTTAGCCTTGGGATGAGTAGGTTTGGTCATATGTGTATTATGGTGTCTCAGGTTCGGTCAACCATTAAGACTAGCCAATATGCAGCTAGTGATCCAAATAATCAAACTAATTCTAGCGGTGGCAATGCAGCTCTTCATTATCCTGATTGGATTATTAATTTTGAGAAAAGAAATCAAGCGGATTTGATTGTTCAAGATCCAAAGGCTAGGCCAAGTCCAGAAAACAAAATAATCGGTCATTATGCTAAAGTGCATATTCAGAAATCAACCAACGAAAGCACTGGTCTTCGTATAAGATATCCGATCAAGTATGGTCGCTCAGGAGGGAAATCTATATGGGTAGAGCGTGAAATTATAGAGATGCTCTTAATGTGGAGCTACATTGAGAAAGCAGGTTCTTGGTTTAAAATAGATCCAGAGATCGTCGCCTTTCTTGGCGAAAAGGGTTTCGATATTAAAGAAAAGTATCAAGGAATGAATTCGTTGTATTCCCTTCTGGAAGAAAACGAAGGTCTTACGAATCAACTTAAAGGCTTTGTAAGAGACCATATTTTATCATGATATTTCTGACTCCTACGGGCAGAGAGCAAAAGATCAAAAATTCTTCTCGATACTTAATCAATTGGGAGAAGAAGTGTCGGAGCAAAATACAGAAGAGAGTTAAAGATCTTTTACATTCTCATTGGATGGCGGATATTGTCTTTGAGGAATTTCCTGTTGTTGGTACTAGGATGACTATAGATTTTTATAATGCTAATAAGAAAGTGGCAATAGAAGTGGATGGTAACCAGCACTATAAATTCAATAAGTTTTTTCACTCAAACTCTAGGCAGAATTTTTTATCTCAGTTGCAGAGGGATGAGAAAAAAGAGTATTTTTGCGAAATCAACAACATTAAGCTTGTAAGAATTCTTGAAAATGATACGCTTGACGAAGAGCTTCTTAAAACATTGGACATTATATGAATCTTTTTGATAAAAGCGATAATACATTACCTCAGAGTATACTTACTAAACTCTATGACTGTACGGGTTCTCCTACTGGCGGGAATAAGGGATTTTTCTTGTTTTATATCAATGATTTGGGCCAACCAAGTTTCGCTACAAAGACGGAAAATTCCTGTGTGGATATGGCCTTGAGTAAATTGATAGAATTATCTCTTGAAAAGGGGGTTGATCAATGATTTCTAATATGGATCTAGAGAAGACTGTCTTGAAGGGTCTTCTCCAGCACCCCCATAAGTGGGCTGAGATTTCTATTTTTTTAAATGAGAAGGATTTTTATAGTGAAGACTCTCAGGTTCACCTTTCTATTTTCAAACTAATTAAGAACGCTCTTGATAATGCGGAAACGATTGACGATACGATCCTTATACCTCGTCTTAATGAATTAAAGGTTAGCTTCCCTGATAGCATTGATCTAGCAGAGTATATACGGTCTTTGGTTTTTCATAAGATAACAGAAGACATATTCCTTTCTTCCGTTAAGGAGTTAAAGAAGTTTTCGGCTAGACGAGAGATATATCATTCGTGCAAGGATGTAGCTAAATTTGTCAAGAAGATAGATCCTAATTTAAAATATTCTGAAATTGTAGATAAAGCAGATGAAATCTACAACAAGAACATTAAGCAATTTGAGTTTAATGAGGATGGGCCAGTAAATCTTTTCGAGATAATGGAGTCCGTTGTCGAGGAGAGAGGCAATAACCCAGTAGAAGAGGCTGGGATGATGGGTCCACACCAGAGGGTTAATGAGATTTATGGTTCTTTGCTTTTAGAGGGTAATATCTCAGTCATTGTAGCTCGTTCTGGAGTGGGAAAGACTCAGTTTTGCATGGATTATACTACGAGGGCTGCTGCGAAATATGAGATCCCAGTACTCCATTTTGATAATGGAGAGATGAGTGAAGAGGAACTTATATTCCGTCAATGCTCGGCAATGACAGGAATACCTATATTTTTACTGCAAAGCGGTAAGTGGAGGACTTCAAGTTATGGAGATTGGACTGCTGAAGAGGTGGTGGATAAGGTGAGGGCTGCTTGGAGTAAAATTAAGAACATGAAGTTCTACTATGAGAATGTGGCAGGAATGTCTGCTGATGAGATGTGTTCTCTTTTGAAGAGGTTTTATTATTCAAAGGTTGGTCGAGGGAAGCGTATGATTTTTAGTTTTGATTACATTAAGACTGACTTCAATAATTTAGGAAAAAATGATGGTTGGCAGCAGGTGGCCTCTATGGTTCACAAATTCAAGCAGGCAATCCATAGAGATCTTTGTTTTGATGGGAAGCCTTGTGTCTCAATGATGACATCTGTTCAGGCAAATAGGCTTGGTATCACTGGGAACAGGGGAGCCGATTCTATAGTGGATGATGAGAGCGTTGTTTCTCTTTCAGATGGCATCACTCAGTTCTGTTCTCACTTATTTTTACTTCGTCGGAAGATTGCGGATGAGATCCACGAAGAGGGGGACCGTTTCGGTACTCATAAATTAATTAACTTAAAGTCTCGTCATTTAGGCAAAGAGGCTCTTCGTGCAATTAATCCTGTTGAGATGCCAGATGGATCAAACAAAAACAATTTTATTAATCTTGAGATTAAGAACTTTAGGGTTACAGAGAGGGGAGACTTGCAGGATATTGTAGATTCAGTGAACAATCAGGATGTTCGTGTAAGGAATAATGATTCGGAAGATATTCCCGTGATTTTGACCCCCTAGGTTGATGGATTACAAACAAGTACTTGAGGATCTTGGCTACAGGCTTAAGGATCATGGTTCATATTGGAGGACTAGTGCTATCTATAGGTCAGGAGACAATTCTACAGCTCTACAAATTTACAAGGATACAGGGGTTTGGAAGGATTATGTGGAGGACTCAATGTTTCTCCCTTTCGAAGCTTTACTGCAGAAGACTCTTAACACTAACGATAAGACTATTTTAAGTTCTTATTTGAAGGATATTAGTGTAAATATTCAACATAGAACCGCTAAGAAGAATCTTTTGAGTGAAGAGAAGACATATCCTAAATCTTGTTTGAGTAGACTTCTTCCTCATTATGATTTTTATTTAGAGAAAGGCATTACGGAAGATACGATGAAACAATTCCAATGTGGCCTTGCTATGTCAGGTAAGTTGTATCAACGTGTTATATTCCCAGTATTTCGCTCTGATGGCCTCATACACGGCTTTTCGGGGAGAAAGGTTACTGAAGACCCTAGACCTAAGTGGTTGCATAATGGTCGTTGTTCTGATTGGTTTTATCCATATTACTCTATAGATCAGGTAGCGGCTTGCATAAAGAAAGAGAGGAGTGTTTATATTGTTGAGTCGATAGGAGATTGCATTTCTCTTTTTGATTCTGGCATTAAGAATGTTTTAGTTTCTTTCGGTCTTAATATATCCCCAAAATTTATTGCAAGGTTAAACGGGCTTCCTTTAGACAAGGTTTTCTTATCCTTCAATAATGATTTTAATTCAGAATTTAACAGGGGTTTTGAGGGGGCTATAAAATCGATATTCAAGTTGTCTGATCAGATGGATTTTGAAAAGATATTTTTTGCTCCGCCTTCTGAAAATGATTTTGGA
>Ga0222717_10002913_pt1 | contig 13058 bp, 12 predicted proteins | sample C33_18DmetaG_FD_165053 | JGI IMG/M metagenome (GOLD analysis project Ga0222717, IMG submission 165053) | Estuarine water microbial communities from San Francisco Bay, California, United States - C33_18D | ecosystem: Environmental > Aquatic > Marine > Unclassified | place: USA: California...
CTCCAGCTTATTGTTTGATTATTAAGTAGTTTTAAACCTTCATAATAATCACCTAAACCGTCTCTATATCCAAAATCAACGTATCTGTTACCGGTAGCACCGTCATATCTAAATTTCCAACTTGGTCCATTTAAAGTTCCATTATCTAATACGTCATATATGGTCTGATTAGCCATTTGTCTAAACAACCAAGGTTGAGCTTGTAAGGACCCTGCTAAAGTAGAGTCCCCAAGTACGTTAAGGGATCCGGTAAAGTCATGAATATCATCTGAAGTATCTCCAAATTTAGTTGAACCGCTGTCGTACATTATAGAAGCACTAACAAATTCCGTGTGGAATTCCTGTGCTGTTAGAGTTCCAGTAACTGTAAGATCTCCTGTTAAAGAATCTGTGGTATTTTTTAGAAGTTCAGATGCTAATGAAGAACTCAAAGAGGTAAATGAACCTGATATACTATTTTCTAAAGCATATGAAGATGTTGCTGCATTCAATGATGAAACTGCTGTTGATACTTGAGCATCAGTAGCATAAGTTGAATCTAAAGATGAGCTAAAACTTTCTTGATCGGATACTCTGCTTTCTAAAGAAGAACTTAATGAAGTAGATGACCCTGATATATCGGTAGCTATTTGTGCTGAACCTGATATTAAGGTTGGTTTACTGTCTATATTACTATAGTCAATATAAGAGGCTGTAGCTGATCCAGTAACTGAACCACCTAGAGCACCTTCTACGTTAAGGTTACCGGCTAATGTAACATCTCCTGTTATAGTGTTTAGTATTTCTATACTACCGGTTAATTTTGGATCAAATATTTTCATATTATATTGCTCTTATAAACGCTTTTATATTCCAGTTATCGGAAGTTGTTGTTGCTCTTAATCTTGCATCAGTACCAGATATATCTACTGCTAAAGTAACTACAGAAGTATCACCGATATCTGCTGTAGAATTATCGTTATACTGTACTGATGATCCATCCCATACAGATGTTACTGTACCTGCTCTGTAGTTAGTGCCGTCTTTAACTACATAATCAAAGAAAGCTCCATCGTAATCAGTTACTGATACTGTTGCTACAGTTTCTGTCCCTGTATCTACGTCAGTATTTCCTTGACTAGATAAAAGTGTATCAGTTACTACTAAAGTATTAGCATAGGAAGCAGTTAAAGCTGTTCCGCCTACAGTAGCAGTTGCTATACCAGACTGTGCTGTATCAAAATAAATATTTAAATTATTTACATCCACTGCTTCTACTTTACCTGGAATTACTAATTCATCGTTAGAATCGTAAACAATAACTTGAGGGTATTGATTTCCTAAGTTATGTTCAAATGACCAAGTAGTGGCTGTAGAAGATTGAGTGAATACTCTGTTAAACCCTGCTTCTTGTGTAGTTGCTACTCCACCAACTACAGCTACTGCTGTACCTGAAGTAGCTGAGCCAAAGTATAACTTTAATGTTTGAGCATCTATTCCTTCTATTTTAGAAGGTTGAATTACTTCATTATTATTATTATATACTGTAACAGTAGGAAACTGTTCGTTCATATTATGTGAGAACGACCAAGTAGTAGCTGCTATTGTTTGATTTAATTTCTTTGTATCTCCGTACCCTAAACCAGATAATCCTGTACCATCTCCTACAAAAGAACCACTGTATATTGAACCTGATATAACAGTTGCATCAGTAAAATCGACTGAAGATCCTGATACTAGGAATGAACCTGTAATTACTGCATCACCTTCAAAAGGAAAACCTGCTCCTGCATCTACGTAGGACGCAGTTAATGCATATGATGAGGAAATAGCATGTGAAGCTGTACCTTCAGTATTAGATAAGTTTATTTGTTCGGACCCGGATACTACATTAAGTGTGTTAATATATGTTAACGTATCTGAATCTGTATAAGAAGTTACTCCTGATAACTGTGATCCATCTCCTACAAAAGATCCGGAGAATGAACCTGATAATGTTAATAAGGTATTATCTAAAGATGAGCTGAATAGCTCGTTTGACGCTATTCTTGCAGCTATAGAACTTGACAAAGCAGTTGATGACCCGCTTATGTCAGAAGCTATTTGTGCTGAGCTTGATAATGCTCCTGTAAATATACCCGTGTATGAATCGGCTGTAGTAGTACCATCTATATTAACTGATCCACTGAATATATGAGTATCGTCTGATGAATTACCAAATTGAGTTGACCCGCTTTCATATATTATAGAAGAACTAACAAACTCAGTATGAAACTCTTGTGCTGTTACTATTCCTGTTACAGTTAGATCTCCATTTAGAGTATCAGTGGTATTTAAAAGGTATGAACTAGTTGCAGTATTCAGAGAACTTAAAGAATTTTCATTAATAGTAACTCTACCTTCTAAAGAAGAGCTTAATGAAGTAAAAGAACCTGATATATCTGCTGCTATCTGTATAGAGCCTGAGATTAAAGTAGGAGTATTATCAATATTACCAAAATCTACATACGATGCAGTATTTGCATTTGTAGAATTACTAGCAAACGATGAGCTAACGCCCATAACTGCTGCTGAAGCAAATCCTGATCTAGCTGTAGAAAAGTAAATGGACATATTGTCTTCATCTACCATTTCGATTCTTTCTGGTATTATTACATCGTAATTAGAATCGAATACGTTTAATACTGGTAATCTATCGTCTAAATTATGAGCAAAAGACCAAGTTGTTGATGCTACAGACTGGGTTAAATGTGCAGTGGCACTTAAATTAGAAGAACCTCCTCCTGAAGACGGTAGAGTAAGGTTAAATGAACTAGCATCTCCTTTTGTAAATGTTAAAACATTACTGGATAATGATGCTGTAATAAGTGATGATCCTGTTATATCGGGGGAAGCAGCTGATTGATCAGCAAATGATAGTACTCCGTTACCGTCTGTAAGTAATACTTGGTTAGCTGTACCGTCCGCATTAGGGTAGGATAAGCCGCTCGCTGTAAGAGCGTTATTTACGTTAAGAGTATTTAAGCTAGCATCAGATCCGCTAACTATTAGTTTTTTCCAATTCGGCATGTTAGTACTACTACGGTTGGTTACAGGATTGCCTGCCCACTTCCCTCTCGGGCCTATAATATACGTATAAATAGCAAAAGAGCCCTAAAGGCTCTCTCATTACTTTGTATCTTTGATTTTATCTAAATTATCTGTTAATTTAACCCAAACGTTATAAAACATTTCAAATTCATCTCCTCTGTATGTAGCTGATCTTAACTTAGCTAACATAAATTCTACTTCTTGTTTAGAAAATTCTTTATCGTTTTCTTTCTTACGAACTTTGCTTATTAGTCCCATAACATAACTTTTTATTATAATATAGTAAAAATTAAGAGTATATCCAAATATCACCTGAAGTATCTATCTTAATATTTCCATTTTTTTGGTATTCTGTAGAATCTGTATGACTTGCATTTTCATCTACTATGGCTGGAACGAAAGCATCTGGTACAACTGATGTAGCTGTAGATGATAAAGACCCTGTTAATGCAAAACGTGCAGCATCCGCATCGTATACAAAAGCATGACCTTGACCATTTCCTTCATCAATAACTAAACCTCCTTCATCTGGATTAGCTGAACCGGAATTTAATAGTATAAATTTATCTTCTACTAATAAGTTAGAAGTATTAATTGTTGTAGTTGTTCCTTGAACGTTAAGATCTCCTGTTACTGTTAAAGTATTACCAATAGTAACATTACTAGGTAAACCAATAGTAAGTGTCTGGTTAGTAATAGAAGTTTCTATCTCGTTTGCAGTACCGCCTACTGTAAAATCTTGAGTTAAAAGATCAACAGTACCTCCTGAACCATCTGATCCAGAAATATCTAAGTTAGTAACTAGTCCTGTTAGAGCAGAACCATCTCCTTGAAAAGATCCACTAAATGAACCGGAAGCATTAAGTCCGCTATGGACTGATCCGCTCATTACTGCTTCTGCAGTTAATTTGGCTTTTACTCTAGCATCAGTATAGTATAGGTTACCGGAACCTTCTGTTAAATCGTCTGTAGTTTTACCTGTTAAAGTATAGGTACTAGTATTAACACCCCATCCCATGTAAGGGTGAGCAGTACATTGGTAGTATAATACGGTTGGTGTAGATGCAGTAACTGTTATTGTAGTAGAAGCTCCAGCTTGTCCTGCTGTACCAGTGGTTACTACTCCAGTAGAGTATGAAGTTACTTTAGCAGCATCGTAATAAAACGCTAATGGATGACCACTGTTAGAAGAATCAGACTGATCAAATTTATATACACCTTCAGTTAGCTGTAAAAAAGGTGATTCTTCTCCGTCTAGTACGTACTTACTAGTACTACCTTGATTATAATACGGGTGATCAGTTGTTTGAGTAGCTACAGTAACTGCTATGGAGTGAGTATCAGCATAATCTTGAGCTAAATACTGATATCCTTTTATATGGTCTTGTACTGTAAGACTACCTGTTATAGTAGCGCTTCCATTAATAGTACTTTGACCTAAAGTAGTAGAACCTATAACGACAATATTGCCATCAAAGTTTGAATTGTTATTTATTTGCAGTGAATTAGCATCAATTGCTGATGCTGTAATCTGATTTAGATGTGCATTAGATCCACTAACTATTATCTTTTTCCAAATTGCCATAGTATAAGGTGTGTTTTATATATTATAAATATGCTTTAATTAGCTTTAACTATTAAAACCTAAGAAGTATGCATCTGAAGAACTATAGAACAATCCTCCAGTAACAGCTGTAGGGGTATTGGTTTGAGCTTTATACTCTACTACACCCTCTTTATTAACTTTAAACTTCTCTTCTCCTGCTATTGAAATAGCAAAGTAATCCTGTACTCCGTCAAAATTAAAATCTACTGAACCTGATATATGTATATCTTCTGGGGTAGAGAAATATGACCCGGTTTTTCTAAATAGAGTTGCATCAACTAAACTGAAATTATCAACTAATATATCCCCTGTTACATCTACTGCTCCAGATACATAGAGAGAACCTGTAAGTATTTTTGACCCAGATAAGTCACTCTCTATTTGTTTCCATTGAATTAATGCCATCCTTAATTAAATTTACCTACTAATACTACTTCGTCTGATTCTCCTAAAGTATACCCTAGATTATTAGTCTGAAGCTGTATTAGTATATCAGCATTCAGCTGTGTTACTGTAATATAACTATTAGGTATTACTGTTCCATTAATATAAACTGTAAACCTTTCTTTTCCATCTGAGAAGTTAGCTGGTGGTTCTATAATAGTTTTATTATCAAACCTTGCTGCTCCTGTTAAAACACTATCGGCAAATGCCGTTGAATTTACGTTTAAATACTCTATCTGTTCTCTAGTCATTCCAAAACGTTGAGTACCTACTGTACCTTGGTCAAAGAATCTATATGCTGTATCTGCTTCTGCTGTTCTTGCTCTAGCTGAGAGTTCTTCTAAAGTTCCTGCTACTTCTAAACCAAATGTAACAGCTGATTTAGAATAAAATTTATTCATTCCTGCTATGGATGCATTGATAGTATCAGAAACTATATGTCCTATCATACTAATATTAAAAGTAGTTTTAACTGCTCGATCTTGACCTTGTGCTAGTTCTGTAGAAGTAGTGTAGTTATCAATCATCGCTCTAAAACTAAATTTATTTGGGTCTCCCCAGTAAGAATCTGAGGCAAAGTTAATTGCTTCAACAATCTTATTCATTTGCTCTACGTAATTAGTAAAAATAACGCAAGAATATGTTAAAGTTACGTAATCAGGTATAATAACACCGTAGTACTCATCTATAGGCTCTCTGTTAGTAACTACTGCAAACTTATCGTATACGTTTTTTCTAGAAAAATGCTTTTTAAAGATACCAAAGTTATTAGGACTGTTAGCATCTAGCTTATTACCTAAGTTTCTGTTCTTTTCTAGACTATCTCTTTTAAACATGATAAGAGGAGTCATTATTTTCCCATTTTTATCTCTATAGAATCCATCTTTTTGTACTGATTTCCATCTTTCTGGTGATCCATATACAATTGGTACATTAACTTTAACACCGTTTTGTATAACAGATGGTTTTATTACGTTATTAAAGTAGTATATAATAGTTTCATCTATATCTCTTAATCCTACACTAAATCTTTTTATAGTATCATTATCTACCCTACGTTGAACCTGTCTAGCTTTATTATCAACAATAGGAGTTTTAGTCCCCGGTATAAAAGGGGAAATCTGAGCTTGTGAAAGCTCTGCTTGAGATTTAGGTGTTGGTTTTTTTCTTCTAGCCATCTATTATAATCTTTGTCTTGCTATTCCTGCTCTATCTGCTCTTGTTAAGTGGCAATCTACTATAATAGATATAGAGGAACCAAAGCTTTCACCGTAAGAAGTTAAGTTATAACTACTATCTCTTCCTACAAACAACTGATTCTCTCTTACTGTATCTACTTCATAGTAATCTTCATGCCACATTACTATATCTCCTACCTCAGGAACTGAGTTAGTATCAACTAAATCCTGTCTAATAAAAGCAAATGAGGCTTCTCTACCTAAATCAGGTCCAAATTCATCTTCAGTTATTACTTGATCTCCTCTTGTAATAAGACAATTTAGTTTTACAGGTTCAGCATAAGACTTTTCTAGTGCTTCTCCGTATAAATTAGCAACAGTATCCTCTAAGCTGAGCTTATAATATAGTATTTCTTGTTCAACTATATCTTTAACTAACTCTCGGTTAATGTTTACTAGTAGATTAAAATCTCTGTTACTTCCAAATAGCATTATTTACGTTCTATAGTTTTATCTGCTATTACGACATCTTTAATAGGTGGGTACTTACTTAAAGCATTCCTTTTTAAAGCATTAAATGCTTCAATACCTGATTTCTGTGATAATAGTTTTATTTTTAATGTTTCTTTATTATCTCCTACACTTGAAGCTAGTGTTACCGTTGTGACTCCCGGTAAAGCCCTTATTATCTCCGCTATTTTACTTGAATCCTCATCAACATATAGTACTTGTACCATACCTTCGTAGGTATAGAACTCAATTTCAGATATAATATTAGCTAATTTCACTACCCTACGTATATTGTCATTGGAACTTCTTTCAAAGTCTTATTTAAATTCTCACTTTCATTAGCTTTACGCTCTAATTGTGATTGTCTTGATGTTTGGTCAAGCATTTCACGTAAATTAGCGATTAAACTCTCTTTTTCTGAACGAGCATCGGTTAATAAGTCGGACTGGTTAAGAGTAGCTTCAGCTCCAGGTACTGGTACTGTTTGGTACTTTCCTCTTATGTAGGCTAAAAGCTCTTTTGCAAGTGCTAATGTGTATTTATACACCCAATCCCTTCCTACGCTGTTAATTTGACTGTAAGTAGGGTTAGAATAAGGTACTTCACCTACATTAGTTATTAAACTTTCGTCTGTTCCTATAGCTGCTGCAGTCTTTTCGTTAACTTTGTAGTATTCAAAGAATAAACTACCGGCTTCCTTAGGAATAGGAAATAATTTTAGTTTATTATTGTTTATTTCGAAGGAATAAGCTGATCTTCTTATTTGATCGTTAAATTCTATTGCCTGTACCTTAAGTATGTCATAAGAAGCAGGCATTAGTAGGAAATTAACTCCTGGACTGAAAGATCCGAAGTCAAAAGCATCCATTAGTGACTGAACACCAGTACCCGTACCGGCATAAGGGTCAAAATACCTCATAATAGCAGGAGGTGATTCATAAAATACCTTTCTTACTTCAATACTACCTGTAATACCTTCATTAGTAGCCCAATCGTCAAGGTCGTAGTTCTGATGTGATGCTGATATAGGTAAAGAGCCACTGTACTTAGTAACCTTACCTCCTACTTCAGCTTCAGTACCGTAATTTTTAGATATACCTACTACTCTATGTAGTGAAGCATCTATTACTTTATTATTTAAACTACTTCCAGTAGAAGCACCTTCTAGACTTAAGTAATTTTCTCTTATTTTATATTGAAATACTTCGTTACCGTAAGTAGTAACAGCTTCTTCAAAGCATGCATAGAAAGATCCTGATTGAAGTTCTACATCCATCAAAGGAAAGCCTAATCTAGTAGCGCAAAAGCCAGCTACCTTATCAGCATCACTTTGAAATTCAGTATCAGTATCATAGAATCCGAATGGAGTAGACCCAGTTGAGAAAGAAGAGCTACCATTCCATATAGAAATATTGGACATACGTACAGTTTATATATAAATAGTAACTATTTTAGTAAGGTTTTAGCATTAAGCATAAAACAAAAAAAGAGGGCTAAAAAGCCCTCTCTTTATTAAGAATCATTTATCCTATCTTATATAGTATTTAAGTCAGAGACGAAAATCTTTCCATAAAATTCTGGACGTAACATTTTCTTAGCGTATCTTGTCATAATCCCTTTACGTGGAGTAAAGTTTGTAGGATCGTACACTAGAGGTGTCATGATTAATGGTACATAAGGAGCATATACAGCACCAGTTTCTAAGAATTGAGTACCTCTGAATCCGATCAGGATAGTATTCTCAGTCATATATGGGTTTTTGTATACTCTGTAACGGCTGTTAAGCTGTCCAACTTTCTGTACTCCCATTGCAAAATCCATTTGGTTACCATCAGTATCAGCAGCATATCCTGGAATTGATTCTAAGATTGTTGCTACAGAAGGAGAACATACTAGGAAGTTTGCTCCACCTCTTAAAGTCTTTTGGTGAATTTTGTTAGATACTTTTTGGATTTTAGTTCCTAATGTTTGGAACCATTGTCCTTGAGTATTGTAGAAGTCAGAACTAGCTGTAGACCATGCAGATCCGTTCCAGTTCTTATTGTTTTCAGCAGACCACTTTTCAGTAGTTCTTGCATCTTGAATTAACATATCTAAGATCTCTAGATCGATTTCCATTGAGATATATTCACTTAATAGTGAAGTTAACTCAGCTTCTGCGTCTACAGAGTGATATGCATTAAGATCTTGAGCAAATTCTGGAGTCCATTGTGCTTTTAACTTTCTAGTTTTAGCTACAACTGCTTCACTTCTTAGCTCAACGTTAATCTCTGGGATTGTGATTGAGTTAGCAGAAGTATCTTCAAAGTCACCTCTTGAATTGTCAGCTGGTTGTTTGTGATATTTTACTTCACCAGTTATCGAAGGTGCAGCAGTAGCAGTTTTAGCTGCAACGAATACTACATTACTTCCTACGATGTTAGTTAATTCTGGGTTAGTAGTAATATCTGTAGAACCAGATAAAATTCTAAAAGCTCTTACGCCTTTGTCATCTAAACCTGCAAGGGCTGATGTTGCTACTGACACTGTGAAGTAGTCAGCAGGATCTAAATCTGCATTGTATGCTATAGAAGCAGAAGAAGCAGATCCAGTAGCTACTGCTGATAATGCAGCAGAAGCAGTGTTTAAAGAGTATCCAAAAGATCCTCCTCCGTATAGACCTCCTGAAGCATCTACGTCTACACCGATTTTGTTTTCAGCAGTAGATGCATTTCCGTACATATTACCGTCAGCAGACTTGTCTAATCTATCGTTTCCGTATTTGAAATCTAGATAGAATACAAGACCTGAAGGTAAATTCATTGGTTGTACAGAAACGAAATCTTTAGCAGCGATTTGAGCGAATACCTTTCTTACTAAAGGTAGAGCAACTCCTGCCCATTGCTCAGATCCACCACCTGCAGCGCCGATAGCGCTTGTTCCACTTTGTGATTGTTCAGCTACGATTTGCTTAGCTTGGTTTTCAAGGATTTGAGCCATTACTGGTGACTCTTTTTCCCCTAAACCTTCTAATAAACCAGAAGCATTCCATTTGTCAGCTAAACGACCTGCATCAGCTTGTAAGCTTTTGAAGTTGTTTGAACTTTCTAATAGGTTGTTAATTTCCATGATTGAAATAAAAGTTTTAAATTAATTTTAGTTTTAAATAATACCAGCTAATTTTTGCATTCTTAGGACAGCAGAAGATACTTCATTGATTACTTCTGGTTTAGAAGCTGTTGTACCTGTTGCTTTGCTAGCCATTCCTAATTTAGCTTCTGTTACATTCTCTTTCTTTTTAGAAACAGTGTTTTCAGAAACAGTTTCGAATACTAATTTGACTTCTTTAACAGTCTCTGCTTTATCAAATGCAGCAATAACGTTTACTTTTTGCGACTCTGATAATGTATGAGATTTAAAGATTTTGTTTACATAAAGTAGTTTCGAGTTTAAAAGATTAACTTCTTGCAATTCTTTCTGTAAAGTATCAATTGTATTTAAAGCTTCAGTTAATTCAGAATTTTCTTCTTTAACCTCTTCTTCGTTTACAACTTTTTCTTCTACAGCTTCATGCTTTTCGTCTTCTTTCTTACCTTCTTCTACTTCTTCTTCAGAAATAGATTCTAATTCTGCTAACAACTCGTCTAAGTCAATTTCTTCGTCGTCAGCTGCTGGCTCTTCGATAGCTTCAGGCTCATCACCTATACCTTCGATATCACCGGCGTCTAAATCAGCACCAATTTCTTTTTCACCACCGCCAATTTCTTGTGCGATAATGTCGCGAATAAGATCTTTGAATTGATCAACTGATAAGTCTCCTAATTCTTCATCTCCTTCGGCTTCATGTTCGATTTCAACCTCGTCTTCAGATTCTTCTGAATCATCCTCAGCTTCTTCGGGTGCTATTTCTTCTTCTTCTGCAATTTCTTCCTCTACAGCTTCATGCTTTTCGTCTTCTTTAGAGTGATCTCCTTCCTCCATAGCATCGTCATCAGATTTTTTACCTTCTTCAGTCGTTTCTACAGATTCTTCAACCTCTTCTTCAACTTCATTTACTACTTCTTCAACAGATGCATCTTCCATCTCTTGTAGTTTAGCAGCTAATAAGTCTTTTAAATGAGGTGTTAAAGATTCTTCTAAAGCTTCCTTGGCGTTAGCGATAGCGGCTTCTCTTACAGATTTAGCTTCAGCAATAGCTTGCTTGAATAAATCTTTGTTTGCCATTTTAAAAATAATTTGTGTTCGGTACGGTTATTGTAACCGCAATGTGAAGTTTAAATATGTTTTCGATACAGTATAAGGGACTGTATATTCTCTATATAAATATATAAGAATTACGGAAAATGAAAAATTAGGCTAATCCTACGTCTGAGAGTATATTTCTAAATATAGTATGTACTTCTTTTCCTTTGACGAAAGATTTTAAAGTATTAAATATTCCTTCACCCCAAGATGATTTTCTCAATGCTTGTATAGCTTCACCCCCATAAGCTCCTGCCATACCAAAAATAAGCAGAGCGTATATACCTTTAGTAACAGGATCTAAGTATTTCTTAGCTTTGCCTACTAGTACTACGGATAATACTCTTTTAATAGGAGACATAAATGCTTGTTCATTTTTGTGAGCCCAATCGTAAATAGCTTTTGATTTATCTTCTACTTTATCCCACCCTTGTTTTTTGGCTATCTTTTTAGCGATTCCGGATACCATATGAGCTATTGTATTGCTTAGAAGTATGTAACTTATTACTCCTACTACACCTAAAGCTTCTTGAACAGGTTTTTTATTCTCTAGTTCTTTTTCTATTGCTTTGGCTAATTCAGCTCCTAATTGAGTTTCGTCACTCTCTAAAATAAGTTGAGATAACTTCATTAAGCTCTTAGTATATCGTTAATAATAGAATCTAAATTATGATATTTGGATACCTTAACTTTACCTTCTTGTAACGATATAGGGTTCATAAAAGCACCGTGTGTAGAAGGATTAGATACAAAGTCCCAGCATACTAATTCAAAGTCTGGCTGTACTTCTAAAGTTCCTTCTGTGGTTGTTTGTACTGAACCTGTACCTCTAGATGAGATACCAATTGTATGTCCTGCTTTTATGATTTCTTTTACTATATTGCCAGCTGGTGTGTTTAGTAGTTCAACTTTACCCATTAGGTCGTTGCCTTTCCAGTATAGCTCTTTTACTATATGAGAAGCGTTCTTAAGAGAGACAACAGGAGACTCAGGATGATCTAGTTCTCCGAAAGCATTTCCTTTATTAACAAATTCATCTACATATTTTTTAGCTTCTCTTTCTAATATAGCTTTAGAGTATGTTCTACCATTTTGATTTTTAGCAACTGCTCGTTGCATAACTCCTTCTACTTCAAATACTCCTGGTCTATCTTTAGATTCTGTTAGTACTGATTTAAAAGGTGTAACGTTAAGTAGTAATTCTGCCATATTAAAATATTATTCGTTTACGCTAAATACTGTTTTTTTTGGTATTTCATCTATAGGAGCATCCATAGGTGTTGGAGATCCTTTTTTAATTACCCTAACCTTAGGAGTTTCTAAACCTTTTGTAAATCCTGATCTAATAACAGGTCTAAGGTCTTTATTAAAAGCAGATTCTATTGCAGGTGCTAGAAAAGCTCCTACTTTTAACCCTTCTTCATTTCTTATATCATCTATAGAGTCATATATTTTTTGAATTTTACTTCTTGTCTTATCGTAATATGCTTCAATATCTGTTACTATATGTTCTAACTGTATGATAGATTGTTTAAAGCCTTCGAAATCTCCGTAGCTATCAGCCATTTTAGCTAATTCATGAGTAGCTGCTTCATTTACTACTTGCTCTTCTAATACTTTAGAAACAATAGCTTTAATACCTTCTCTCATCATTTCGTCTTTCCCCATTGCTTTTTTAATTGCTTTATCTTTTGCGGCTAAATAATCATCTCCATCTACATCTCCATCATTATCGTGATCTTTACCTTCTTTTTCATCTAATTTATCGTAATTATTAGCTTCAAATTCTTTTATGTAATGTTCCCAATGGTCCATATAAGCAGCATCGAAAACATTAGGTTGACCAGTTTCATCTTGTAATTCTCTCTCATCGTCTTTATACTGTTCACTAGCTAAATAATCTTCTAATATATCGTCATACTTCTGATTAAATATTAAACTAAAGAATGTATGCTCGTGTTCATCAATAGCATGGCCTTGTACTTCTTCTATATCTTCCTCTTCGTCTATTACTTCTTTCATTTTAGCAA
>Ga0222717_10002915_pt1 | contig 13054 bp, 14 predicted proteins | sample C33_18DmetaG_FD_165053 | JGI IMG/M metagenome (GOLD analysis project Ga0222717, IMG submission 165053) | Estuarine water microbial communities from San Francisco Bay, California, United States - C33_18D | ecosystem: Environmental > Aquatic > Marine > Unclassified | place: USA: California...
AACACCAATAGCACTAGCAGATGTAATGAAGAGTTTGTTGTAACCTAGACAAGGTAGAACATAACCAGTTTTTCTAACTTCTTTCCAAACATCATCATAAGATAGTAATGGGTTGATGTGTGATAGTAGGTCATACAAATCTCTTTTCTTGGTTAGAACAAAGTATCCAGTAACTATTACATTACACTCTATTGATATCCACTCTAAAAGATTTTGTGTGGTTTTGAATGAGTTACTACTGTAACCACCATGTTCACTTAGGTCATAAACTCTTTTTGAATATGGGTCAATAAGTTGTCTTAACATTGGAGTTCTCCAACCCATGTCATTATCTCTCTGACTGTCCACTGAATCTTGTTCTTCTCTAGTTTGTTGGAGTAAGTCACCTTGATGTGAATATCCATCAGTGATGATTGTTAGTATTGATTTCTCAATTGAATACTTACTGTTGAATTTAGGAAGTAGTTTTCTCAATGCGACCAAAGATTGGTCAAGAGGAGTACCACCCAGTCTATAGTTTCTAGGCCCTGCATGAGTGTCGAAGTGAACGTAGTATGAGTATTCTTTATCCATCATATCTACACTACCAAACAGGTTGTTCCATTCATCAATCGCCTTCTCGACTTGTCTACCCGAGACTTTAGAGAAATGGAAGTTTGTCCACTTAGTACCTAAACACTCTAACATTTTAGTCCATTCTTTGTTGGACATCTCATCTGAAGCAACAGTCAATAAAGAAGTGTAGTCACTTCTGTATGACCAGTAATCATCTCCAGCCATATATGAATCTGAAAATAGATACATTCTGTGTGGGATGTTTACTTTTCTACAGAACATTGCAAGTATAATAGTTTGTTCAATCAAGTCTGATGCCTGGTCTACAATTGAACCACTCCAATCTAAAAGAACATTGACACCATGGTTTTGACCCTCTGGCAAATAGAGTGCCTTTTTGAAAACATCTTCTACAATCTGATACTTTGCAAGTCTATTCATATCTAACTTACCAGTCTTACCAGTGTATGCAAGTTTACTTCTTTGTGCAGTTTGTTTCATATCGAATTCTTTTGCCATGTGAGCAACAAGTTTTTTGTTTTTATCAACTAGATACTTAGCAGCAAGTTTTGACCTTGCAAACTGTTTGTCTTTACTGGTATCTTCAGTAGTTGACCAGTGTGTATCCCAATCCTTAAGAACTTGTTTGTAAGAAACTTCAATTGAATCTATATCTTCTTTTCTTTCAGAGAAGACTTTACCCAAGTCATGTTGAGATGTAATTTTTACAGTGTCTGAAATGTAATCCCCTTCATTGTTATGTGCAGCGTGTTCAGTGACTGATTCTCTTGCACCGTCTTGTGGGTCATAAGAACCATAACCCAGTCCACCTTTTTGACCAGTTTCTTTAGACTCTTCTTCATCAGTCAATTCAGTTTCAGTTTCATTTGAATCTTCTTGACCAGTTGAATCTCCTTGGTCAATGTCTTCAAGGTCAGGCATAGAATCACCACCACCTGTAGAACTTTCCTGTTCTTCAGAGCCTTCTTCTGATTCCTCATCACCCCATGATTCTGATTCTTCATCTTCGTCTTCGTCTCCACCGATTTCAAGTGTTTGTGGAACAATATTTTCATCAGTCTCATCTCTAGTCTCATTCTCTTTAGACCATTCGTAAATTTCAGTTGCAACTGCCTCAACATCTTCCCATGTCTTACAAGCATAACACTTGTCTAGAAAAACTTGTTCTTCATCAGTCAATTGAATTTGAACTCTAGAACCAACCTTAGTTATAAGATTGATTTTATCAATCAATGAAAGTTCTTGTAGGTCTCTGTTTTTAATACCGAAGAAATCTTTTTCCATAAGTTCATTGTAAGCAGCGTAGAATGACTTCCTTAGTCCTTGGTATCTCTCTTTAATTGCACTTTCAATTCTTACATCTTCCACTACATTAAGGTAACCCTTAAGAGTCTTATTCTTTTCTAATGCACTATGAACACCTTCATAAGGTGTGTGTAATGCATGTCCAACTTCGTGTCCCATGAATAGGTCATAAAGTTCATTACTGATATCATCCTTGAAAGTAGGACATGCAAGGATTCTATTCTTGATATCAAAATATGCAGTAGGTATGTTCCTATGCACAATAGTTAGGTTCTCTGTCGCCATTAGTTTAGCGAGTTGGTCTTTTTGGTTTCTTGTTGTTTTTGTCATGTTTATAGTATACTAAAAAGTGGCAGGGATTGTCAAGCCGTGGTAAATTTTCTCCATGATTTGGAGAAGTTTTTCATTGGGGTTTTAAAGATTATCTCTTCTTTAGTACCCTCTTTAATATAGCCAACCAGTTCCATTTTCTTGTTGACTATGTAAGTATTGCTGGGAAATTTCCAATCAGTTATTTCTTTAAGATAAGTATTCATTATGCGACCAACCTAGTGTATGGTTCATAACAACCACTCACACCAATTGCAGAGTTATCACAACCTCTACCGTCCATCCATATTTCTAGATTAATATCTTCATAACAATCAGAAGAGAATATTTGTCCTATGAAAGTAGTATCTAAATTAGTCTCATATACATTCTTACCTATTCTACTGATAGGTTTTACTGCGATATGATGAGGAGTAACCTCTTCGATTATTGCAGTGGTTGTTACACCATTTAAAGTATATTGACAGGTATCTAACCCAGTTTCAATGTAATTCGTATCTAACATTAAATGCACCTCGCTTCTTTTCTAAGTTCGAACAGTTTTGCAATGAAACCATTTGCACCACCTGTAGGACTTGGTACTTCTGCAATACCAAATTCGTTTTCAATTGCAAAAATTACATTCCAAATATCCTTATCTGCCATAGATAGGATATCTTCCATAATTTCTTGATTAATGTTGTCGTTGTGAATGTTTGACATGTTATCTCCTTTTTTCATTATATACATAGTATACAAAAAAGTGGCGGGGATTGTCAAGCGTTACGAAGTCTGTAGTGGTCTTTTTCTAAGTCTTTAGTTCTATCATCTGTAATGATATTATCGGGATTTGTGGAGAACCACATTGAGATAGTGTGTCTTGAATTCCTTCGAACAGGATACACACCATGTTCATGATACAAGCCTTGAAACAAGATTCCTTCTCTTGCAACTGGTTTGTGTACATAATTGTCTTGGTCGGGAAAGTATGTCTCCCCACCTCTAAAATTTTGGTTTAAGTATAGTATGAGTGTCCATTCTCTACTTGGTTTATCTTCTACAATATCATTATCTAACTCTACTTGAGAGTATGTGTCTAAGTGTGGAGTTTGTACACCACCTATATCCCACTCATTTATTGCAGTCATTTCAGGATATACCACTTGGTCTGAATGCTTACGAATTTCACCAACTGATTGGTATGCTATACGGTTGAATATATCACGAACCCACTGGGTGTGGATGTGTATTATATCTATTGCACGGTAATCTGAACCGTCTCCAACACTCCTAAGATGCTTGTGAGTTTTGTGGAAGTGAATCAGATTCCTTGACTGACTCTCCGTCAACATGTTCGGAATCTTTAGCAGATTGAACTTGTTGGATGTATTGTGCGATTGCTTGTCGTTTTTCATACTCTATTCTTTTTCTCTTTTCTTTAGGACGTGCTTTCAATGCACGGTCTAGTTTCAATTTGGATGCACGTTGTAAGAACACTATTCCATTTAAGTGGTCTATTTCATGTTGGGCACATCTAGCACCAATTCCATCCAACAGTGTTGAATGTTCTTTACCATCCGAATCATGATATTTTATTTCACAAACTCTAGGTCTCTTTATCATAAGATATATATCGGGAAATGAGAGACAACCTTCTTTAAGTAAATCTGTTTCTTGAGATACTTTGGTAACTTCGGGATTGAAGAATGATTTATTACCATCTTGTGTTCTCATTACAAAAACTCTTGCATCTAAACCTACTTGGTTTGCACTCAATCCTAGACCACCGAATCTATCCATGGCCTCAGATAGTTTTTCTTCTATTTCTTTTGCATCATCTCTTTCTTCAAAGTCAAATGCAACTGGGGGTGTTCTTAAAACTTTACTTGCTTCTTCAATCAATTCATACATTATCTATCTACTACTCCACTATATTGTAATTTTAACATACTAAATTTTGCCAATCTTCCTAGTGTTGCGAGTTTCTTACCTTCTCTAACTCCTGCATCACTTCTAATGGTCATCTTTAGTTTCTTTTGGTCATCAGGCGTATCTATATCTATAAACCATTCTTGCACTGACGATTTATTTAGGTATGCATTAAAACTTGTAACTAATGGTAGTAATGATGCAAGGTCGTCACCTTTTTGTTCTGCTACTTTACCTACTGCCTTTACTAATATTAGTGGAACCTTTGCAGGTTTTTGTAGATTAAAGTTTTCGTAAACCCAACTTTTAAAATCTTCTAGTGATAATTCATTTAGTGCTTTACACACATGAGTTCTTTGTATTCTTACCATTGCAGCATACAAATTGTTAGACTCTGTCTCATCTTGTAAATGATAATCTAAGTATAGTTGTCTGACACCTGCAGTCACCGTTCTATCTCCACTTGCATAAGTGCTTTTAGATGCAACCGATTCTATGTTTGGAATTTTAGAATACACTGCATCCCAAAGTTCATCTTCCATAGGTTTAAGTGCTGACTCTTTATCCATCTTTTTAAGTTGAGTCTTAACATAAGAGTTTAATAATGGTTCTGTAGATTTTGTTGTTCCTGCCTTTAATGAGATACCTAGTATCTCTTTATTTTTAAAGAATACAAAAATATCTCCTGCATGACTTTTAGGAACTCCACTGGGTTTTGCACGATATCCCCATACAACTTTTTTTATGGGTTTGGATGTGTTTAAATCATATAGAAAATTTGTAATACCGATTGCATTTTCCATTTTCATCTTAACGAATCTTTCTTCCATAGTACTAAGTCTTTCTATAACCTCTGCGGCTGCATCTGCATCTGAAGCTGCATAAGAACTTTTTGCAGATTTTATATTCAACTTATAAAGAAACTTTTTAAAATCTTCCACACTACTAGGTCTAAACTTTTTGTTAAATGCTAAGCATGGGAATAATTCTGTTACGGATGCGTTTTGTGTAGTTTCACCCATACCCTCAAGTAAATCGAGAGGCATACCAATAGTGTAACTGGGTAAGTCTAACTTACTAAGTTTAGGTGTTAGATACTCGTTAAAAGATTTCATACTACTATTTATCTATTCTGCAACCCGTGAGAAGTTTTTATGTTTCTCAAATCGTATTACATCATTAAACTTGTCGTATAATGCATCACCTTTATGTGATATGATAAATGCATTGGTCTTCTCTGTAAGAGAATTTAAAAGTTTTAGAAAGTCGTCTGTTCCGTTAGTGTCAAGTGAAGAGTCGAACACTTCATCTAATATTAATAGATTAGTGTTAACACTGTTCTTCATTCTTGCAACACTTCTCCATGTGAATAGTAATGACAAATCGATTCTCATCTTCTCACCTTGAGAGAAGTTATCGTATTTAAATACGTCTCTAAACCTTGACTTGATGGTTTCTTCAAAAGACTCATTCAACTCAAACCCAACATAGAACTCAAGTTGTGCAAGATACTTATTAATAAGTTTGTTCATAATTGGAACGTACTGTTTAATAATCTTTTCTTTTACACCTTGGTCTCTTAGGAGTGTTGTTGCAATGTCATAGTAGTGACCTCTGTCAACCATGTTCTCCTTTTTCTTATGAAGGATATCCAACTTCTCTTCGGTATCATCAATTCTTTCATGCACATCAGAGTTACCACTCTTTTCTTGTTCTAGTAGTGTTATCTCCTTTTGCATCTTATTGACAAACTTCTGATTGGATAGTATTTCTGTTTGTAGAATTCCAACAGATTTTTGAATAGTCTCTATCTCATCTTGTACTAGGTTGATTTCTTGTATCCGACCTCGTACTTCGAGGATAAGGTCATCAATTTGTGTGATGGCGTTCTTGACTTCTTCAACTTTTTTAGTCTTGGCTTCAATATGTTTCTTTTTATGTTCATGGTCTAATCCTTGTTTACATGTTGGGCAGTCATCATTTTCTTCATAGAACTTAATTTCTTTGACTGCTTTTGTTTTAGATTCATTAAGTCGTTTCTCCACGTCAAGAGCCTGTTTGAGTCTATCCGTTTGAGGGTTTTTATCCGAGATAGTGGATTTTTTCTCCACCACATTTTTCGTCTTTTCATCAACTTTCTCCAGTAGATTTGAGATATTAGTTTCTGTTTCTTCAACAGTATTCTCATATTGTAATATTTTTTTATCACGATTCTCACGAAGTGCATTAAGTTGGTCATTGAGTCCACTGACTCGTTCTTCCATGAGTTCAACTTCATGGTTGGTTTCTTTTATTTCTATATTGTGTTCAGACACTTTCTTACGAAGTAAGTCTCTCATAGTTGAAAATATGGAAATGTCTAGTAAGTCTTCTACAAGTTTCCGTCTCTCTACAGCACGAAGTTGCATGAAAGGAGTAAAGTTTGCAGAACCCAATATTGCGACTTGGGTAAAGGAACGAAAACTCATTTTGAGTACGTTCTTCTCTAAGTGTTCTTGATAGTCTCTGACTGTTGCATCTTGATTTAACATAACATCATTTACATACAACTCAAACTTATTTGGTTTTGCACCACGGATTACTTTATATTCTCTTTTACCTATACTGAATTCTACTTCTACTAGAAGTTCTTTTTCATTTATACTATTGATAAGTAAATCTTTTTTTAGATTACGGAATCCCTTTCCATATAAACCAAAACACAATGCATCTAATAGTGTAGACTTACCTGCACCATTTTCTCCAAGTATAAGAGTTGTTTGGTGTGCATCCAATTGTATTTCAGTAAATTTATTTCCTGACGAAAGTAGGTTCTTCCATCTAACTTTTTTAAAGTTTATCATAAGTAGTTATGTTCATCCAATGCTTCATTATACAATGTAGTCATTAATTCGTTAAGAGGTTTTTTCTTACCTTGTATATCCAACCCATCAACATACTTGGATAGGATTGTAAGAGTATCTTCTATATCCTCTATATCATCATCATCAAAAAAGTCCATGTGTTTGTTATCATCTACAACAGATACATGTAATGGATTTTGTGCATGTATTTTATCTAAGTATGTGTCAAACCAGTATGGATTGTCTTTGTTTACAACTACAACCTTTACAAACTTTCCTGCAAGGTTTGAGTAATCTGCATTAGAGAGTGTCTCAAAACTTTCTTTACTGTCGTCATAGAAGGCCTTCTCAAACATTGTTATTGGATTTAGAACTGGTGTCAACTCTAAAGTTTCTGTATCAAATATGTGAAAGTATTTTGGGTCATTGTAATCAGACCAAGTAAATTGCATTTGTGAACCAACGTATCTTATGTTTTTAACTTCTGATTTCTGATGGAAATGACCACTGTATACTTTATCGAATCTTTTCAGATACGAGTGGTCTAAACCATGTTGACATGTCATGCCTGGATGTACCAATGCACCTTCTATTTCAAAGTGACCCATAGCAATAGATGCTGGTGCTGATGTTAGAAATTCAATTGAGTCTGCATAGTTTTCGGGATTAATCCATGGAACTAATGCGATAGGAAAGTCGTCATATTCTTTGACTGCACATTCGGAAAAGACAGTCACATTTGGTTGGTTATATAGAAGTAACTCGGGTGCATTTACATCATTGGTATTTTTGTAATATGTATCGTGGTTACCGATTATCAAGTCCATGGTTATACCACGTTCTGTCATGGGTTCTATAAAATGTTTTATGTTTGCCTTCATAGATGCAAAGTTGATATACTTTCTTCTATCGAAGTAGTCTCCCATGTGTATGATTTGTTTTATATTATGTTCATCTAAGTATGGGAAGAAAACTTCATTATAGAAACGACCTTGATATTTGGACATTTCTAACATATCTCCACGGACACCACAATGGGTGTCATTCAGCATAGCAATCTTCATTTACTAAATTTCTCTAAATTGGTTTCTTTTTTTACTTTTGTTTTTTTAGATTTTCTTGGTTGATATTCAACCCTAGTCATATTTTCCTGCATCCATTCAACATTTGTGTTTATTAATGATGGGTCATGTTGACCATCTATAGTATCGAATGCATCCATAGTAACATTAGTTGCATCTATGGCCTGTTGTTTAATGTACACTTGTTTCTTTTCTTTTTGTATTCTTCTTAAGAAAGCGTAATAACAAATTTGAGTAATATATGCGAATGCATTATTTGATTTCTCAACATTAAAGTTACCTATGTATTGTATGCAGTTTTCTATTGCATCACAAATCATCTCATCTCTATAGGTATAGTTTATGAAGTTTGGTCTTGTAGATAGTCTTGTTGCAATCTTATAAATGCACTCTCCTATGTACTCTGACATTTGAGGAGAAGTATTCTCCTTCTCTTTTGCTTCTTTTATTTGAGCAACATATTCTGCAACTGCAGCCGTGAACTCTTTGTTGTTGACGTAATGTTCTGCTTTTTTAGGGTCTTTTTTAGTAGTCATGTACCTATTATACACAATAATTTGTATATTGTAAGGGGTTTTTAAGTATTTATTTTATTGAAGTTTTTAGCAGTTATTTCAAAAAACCCCTTGTGGGATTTCATTTCTCATGATATGATTAATATGTCCCACGGGAGAAGCTATATAGCAGTTATAACTTGGGGATATATGCATCCAACGGAATGGTACGACTTTTTGATGGTAAAGCACGAGACATTCTTTCCAAATCACCAATAGCCAAATAGAACATAGTTAATGATAATATTGTATATATTATATAGTGTTTCATTTAGTGACCCAAAAATGAGTCAATAGTAAAAAATGCGAGGAGCATAACTCCAAACACACATACTTGAATTATGGATGCCCAAAAGACTTGTCTCATTGGATGTATCTCTGTTAACTTTTCTATGATATCTTCATTTGGTGAAAGGTTAACTACTTGTAATACTTTCTTTTCAGTTTCAGGTCTTGAGAACCAAGGTATAAACATATTAGATTCCAGTAAGAGACATAGTAGAGAATATAAAAACAGTAATAAGTGTTCCTATCTCTAATCGCTCAGTTAGTTTAGTTTTAGTTGTATTAGACATTAGAATTGTACCGTATAGTACATTACAATGAATGGTAGTATGAAGGGAAGAGTCATCAGTACTAAAAATTCAATAACATCAACCAAGTTTCGTTTTTGAGGACGGATGAGGTGGTTGACTTCTCTAGCTTTTCGCACCATGCTCTTCGCAAAATAAGTTGCTGTGGTCATGGTTTTTCCTATATTAAATTATCATTATAACCTATAATTGATTATAAGTCAAGGTTATACGCAGTTATTTAGTAAGTTTTTTAGCCTAGTGAATTACTTTATTTCCTTTAGCGATATCGTAAAGGTCTATGTCTTCTTCGGAGACATCTTCATACTCATCATAAGTATTAGAAATCATTTCTTCAATAGTTTGTTCAACTAATCCTCTTATATTAGATTTATTAGTTAAAGGTATTCTACCTTCTTCTACCATTGTTTGCCATTGGGAAGATGCTTCATCATAGAATGGAATGAACTGGTCGTTCATATTACTTCTATGTAGAATTTGTTCAGATGCAATAGTTATTGCAGGGTCTTTTGATAGAGGTGCATATGGATAAAAAGTTGCGAGTGTTTGTTTCTTTGTGATTGCATTGAGTTGACATATCATAGGAAGTATCACTTCAGTACCCTTTCCAGTATCCCTAGTCATACCACATATTTCAGTTCCTGTCTTAAGTTTAAGAACTTCGTACTTTCTCGCTGCTAAATCTTTTGGTCTCACCCAATTGTACTCCTATCGCAAAATGGTAAATCTGAATTGACTACGTCTTTGTTACTGGTCTTGATGTATTCCCATGCAAGACTGAAACGAGTTCTATTAGATTTGTTATTATAACATCCGTGAACTAAATTGATATCAAAGAATGTTGCATATGGTGCTTCTCTCTCCATATCAACTATCTTCATCTTATTAGCAATTCTAGGTTCAATCCAACTGATACCATCTATGTTACTTGAATGATTATGTGGAACTAATCCATTTGTATGACTCTTATGTGCAAGTCTTAAACAACCATTCTCTTTAGAGGTATCTTCCATATAAACTGCACAACTTATAATCTCATTACTATCTCCATTGAAGAAGTAATTATCTTGGTGCATATATGTAGAATGACCAGTCCCAGCTTTCATTGGGAAGAATTTACTAATGTAAACATCAATACTTTCACTAGTATTTAGGAGTTTTTTTGCTTTCTCTACGAGAGATGGATGGGATGCAAGTTTAAGAAATTCGGGTTCAAACTTACAAGCACCTTCTATTTTATTGAGATTCAGTTCATCCCTGTCATTCCAACAGTACTCTTCCTTGTTTGGATTGTTTAGGACTTCATTGTATACATTCTTACAGACATTGTAATAGTGTTCATATTCCTCTTTGGTGAGAAATTTATCTAGTATGTCGTATCCTTGATTATTAGGCCATTGAATCATTTTAAATCAAACTGTTTGATGTTGTAAGAGAATCCTTCTTCATTGTAAATATTTATTCTTTCCTTAAGATGATTAAGAGTATAATTATCACATTGAAGGTCATCTGCTATATCAAACAATCTCATAGATGTCTTTCCATCAGTCTTACGAAGACCCCTACCAATTGACTGTAGGTTTCGTATTCTAGATTTAGAAGGGGATGCGAAGATAACATTATCTATCTTTTTAATATTCACACCAGTAGAAAATGTTCCATAAGATGCGAGGATAACATTGTCATTTGCTTTCTCTACTAAGGTTCTCACCTCTTCCCTATCTTCGGTATCTGTTCCACCATACACATAGTGTAACTTATCTCCAAGTCTATTAAACATTTTACCATGCAAGACTTCACCATGTTTTTCAACATACTGGAATAGTACAAGTGTGTTTCCTTTCAGACTATACACTAGGTTACAGATAAAGTCGTTTCTACTATCATTCGATACCAAGTAATCCATCTCATCTTGGTATGTAGTTTTCTTTTGTTTAAGATGACGAAGTATAACACAATCTATCTCTAAGTTTGCGATAGTGCCTTCTTCCATCAATTCTTTAGTTGAGATTACCTTTTTGACTGGGCCGAACAAACCTTCTAGTTGTAGTCTATGAACCTCTGAACCATCTAAGGTTCCCGTGGTTCCAATACGGATTGCAGTAGTCTTCATCTTCTCTAGGATAGACTTGAGTGTTTGTGCTTTGAATAAATGTGCTTCGTCACCAATGACAACATCAAAAGACTCTAGCACCTCCTTTGGAGCTTTTGCGAATGATTGCCATGTGGTGACGGTAATAGGTGCATCAAAGACTTCTTGTCCATGATATATCTTACATACTCTTTCTTTATATCCGTACTCTTCAAAATCTTTTGTCATTTGTTCTACCAGTGAGGTGGTGGGAACTATGATTACAGTCTTACAGTTAGGTAATGACATCTCTCCTTCAAACCATCTACATAACATATAAATGATTAGAGACTTACCACTTGCAGTAGGGGATAATAAGAGTTGTCTACCATACTGCACTGCAGTCTTAAATGCATCTACTTGATAATCACGAGGTGCAAATGGAAGACCAAGGCCAGGTATTAAACCATCCCCATTGACAAAGAAGTCAACATCTTCATCAGACATTCTATTCTTATCTCCGATAACTTCTTCTATACCCTCGAACCCGTAACCTCTTTCTCTACAGAACTCATCAACATATGGAAGTAAACCAATGTATATTTTGTGTGTTTTAATTGAGAAAAGACGAACCTTACCATCCCACATACGATTCTTGTATGAAGGCATAAACTTTGCATTAGGTACAGTGAATGAGAAGAACTCAAAGAGGTCTCTTGCAAGTCCATCATCACAATGAACTTTCATAAACACTTCGTCTATTTTTGATACTTTAACTATATCAGACATATCGATTTCCTACACACCATCCAACTAAGGATATACGAGTTCCTCTCAACACTGGGGTCACTTGGTGATATAGGAATGAAGGAAATACAATCATACTTCCTTTTGCTTTTGCAGAGAACGGAATCGTTCTTACAGAATTTTGTAAATCAACTTGAAGATTTGAATCTAATTTATTAAATTCATTTTGAGGTTCTAACCATTGAAAGTGTCCACCTTCATACTCATCAGGGTCTGTTAATTGTATGGTGAAACTTAACTTTCTATGCATTCCATTATCATATACATCAGGGCCTGCATCAGTATGCCATGTATAGAAGTCACCTTTCTTATTTTCTTGTTCTTGATAGATTGTATATTGAAGATTTTCTATGTAACTATACTCATGTCCCCAACCACTTATTTCTTTTGCTTCGTGTATACCATCATTGATTTTATTCATGAGACTAAACTCATCATTCTTAAACCATTTTACAGTAGACCTTCTTATAGAATCATTTATATTAAAGTCTGAATCATCTGAATCTTGGTCATTGAAATTATCTCCAACTCTTCCTTCATCAACTGGTAAGGTATTTGCATAAGTATGAAACTCTTGTACTTCTTTATCTGTAAAGAAGCCAGGTATTTCACACACATAATTTTGTAGTATCATTCTATTGTCCTGCCATGAATTTTCTCCAATCGATTGTGTTCTTAATCGTTTGGTGTCTCCATGTGATATTTTGCATACATTCTTTAAGAAAATCTATAGTAACTTTTAGATACTCTATTTTTGCTTTTGCAGATTGTAAATCAGTATCTGAATTGAAAAACATTTGCATGTCATTCTTCATAATTTTTAACCCGTCAAATGGGTCATGAGACCAACCTAGTTCGTTAATTCTATCCTCGTCCATTTTACCATTGAACCACAACCACTTATCTTTAAGTAAAGTGTTATACTTAAATTCATGTTGTTTTAATAATAGAATCTTACTAGATAGTAAGTCTTGATATTTTGCAT
>Ga0222717_10002919_pt1 | contig 13041 bp, 9 predicted proteins | sample C33_18DmetaG_FD_165053 | JGI IMG/M metagenome (GOLD analysis project Ga0222717, IMG submission 165053) | Estuarine water microbial communities from San Francisco Bay, California, United States - C33_18D | ecosystem: Environmental > Aquatic > Marine > Unclassified | place: USA: California...
CGGCACGCTTGTCTCAATGGAGAAAGGCGAGGCGATGACCTACTCACTCACGAACATTGAAACCCGAGGCAAACTCTTTGTCGGCCCCGGCGAAAATGTCTACGAGGGAATGATCGTCGGAGAGAACCCACGTGCAGATGACCTGCCGGTGAATCCGACCAAAGCCAAGCACGTCACCAACCACCGTGCTGCAGGTAGCGATAAGACCACTTCTCTAACCCCGGCCCTCAAATTCTCTCTTGAGCGCGCCATCGAATACATTGCTCCCGATGAACTCGTCGAAGCGACACCGGAAAACATCCGTCTCCGCAAGCGCATCCTCGACAGCAACGAGCGCAAGCGAGCTGCGAAACGAATTGAAGAAGCGTAGATTTCCCAAGCGGATCGAATAGCCGCCTTCGCGCCTGATTCCAGGCTCGCTCTCTTTTTCTGAAGTGTGTGAAATCGTCACATGCCCGAGAAAAAACTCCGCTACGCCGGGATTGGCTGCCAGCACCAGGGATGGGCTGACATTTCCCGTATCGTGACTCATCCTGCCGTAGAGCCAGTCGCTTTTTGCGATATCGACAAACGTCACTTTGTCCACGTCGACAAACGCTGGCCCGATCTTCCGAAATTTTCTGACTTTCGGGAATTGTTCAAGCAGATGAAAGGCAAGGTCGATGCGGTCAGCATCGGCATTCCTGATCACTCCCACGCCATCGTCACCCAAGCTGCACTAGATGCGGGGCTGCCTGTCTACTGTGAAAAGCCCCTAACCCACACCGTCTGGGAAGCTCGGCAGATCGCAGCCACTGCGAAAGAGGCCGGAACAGTGACCCGGATGGGAAATCAGATTCATTCCGAATACCAGTATCGGACCATCAAACCTGTCGTGCAGGAGATCGGTGCGATTGGAAAAATCAAAGAAGTCCACTCCTGGATCAGCGCAGCGGGACACGGACGCTCCGGTCTGATCGAACGTCCCGAGAATCCCGAGTCCGCGCCTGCCGAAGTCGACTGGGAACAATGGACGGGTCCCGCTCCGAAACGGGAATACGGCGGCGACTACGTCTACCATCCGCGTTTCTGGCGAGACTGGCAGGATTTTGGGACCGGCTCTATCGGGGACAACGGCTGCCACTTGCTCGATCCCATTTTCACCGCTCTTGATTTAACTGCCCCAATCTCCGTTCACTCGAATCACTCGGGAATGAACGACGAGGTCTACCCCGCGCAGGAAACCATTTCCTACGTTTTTCCCGGCAACAAATGGACCGCTGACGACACCTTGCGAGTGACCTGGTATGACGGCGGCCGCAGGCCAACGCTAAAATTCCCCGGATTACCCAAGGGCGAAGAACTACCTCAGCCCGCCTCCATTATGATCGGGGAGAAGGGATATTTATTAGTTATGCATTGGGGTGAACCAAAGCTGTATCCCGAGAAAGATTTTGCCGACTTCAAATGGCCGGAACTGGACGAAGCGAATCACTACCACGACTGGGTCGACGCCTGCCTCGCGGGGAACACTGAAATCTCCGACAACTTTGCCTATGCGGGCCCGCTCACCGAAACCGTGCAGCTCGGCAACGTCGCAGCTCGCTTCCCCGGGAAGAAGCTGGAATGGGATGCCGAGAACCTGCGCATAACCAACCTAGAGGAAGCCAACCAGTGGCTCACTCGGGAATACCGCGAAGGCTGGTCCGTCGAGCAACGCGCCTGAGTGGGAAACGGGCAGGCTTTTGTAACTGCTATCTCAATCATTTGGCGGCTCTGGCAGACCGGATCAAATTTCCAGCAAGATGGAAATGACGCGGGTGAATCTCGGCGTCGGCGTGATGATGCTAGCCCTATTTGGAACACTCACCTTCTTTATCGAAAAAATTCTGGTGAAATACTGAAATCTCCCCAACAAGGAATACTGGCTCACTCCGGGGCGAAAGACAGAAGCCGTCGTCCATATGAGCGTCTACTATGTCGGTATGAGACTCGCGACGATGCTACTGATATAGTTTATCTTGCGAGGCGCCTTCCTCGTCGGTATAGGAAAAAGTGAAGTTCTTCCTTTCTCCTGAACGAGCATCGGCATCTGCTTCGCTATCGGAATCTGGACGTGCATTGCGATGTGCCGCACATTCGCCGTGCCGAAGGATTCGTGAGCACCACTCAATCGTGCATCAATGGATTCGCCATTTTCTCGGGAGCGAGGAGATCGTCGAGTTGTGTCTGGGAAATCCACCCTTTCTCCAAAACGAGATCGTAGACGCTGCGGTCTGTCGCGAGTGCTTCCTTCGCAATGGCGGCTGACTTCTCGTATCCGAGAACGGGATTCAGTGCCGTCACGATTCCGATGGAATTTTTTACATAGTCCGCGCACTGCTCGCGATTCGCAGTGATACCGTTGACACATTTTGTCGACAGGACGACGGCGGCGTTTTTCAGCAACATGAGACTGTTAAGAAGGCTGTAACCCATGATCGGCTCAGCCATGTTCAGCTCGAACTCACTCGCCTCCGCCGCCATCGAAACGGTGAGGTCGGCGCCAATGATCTGGTAGCAGATCTGATTCACTACCTCAGGGATGACGGGGTTCACCTTTCCGGGCATGATCGATGAACCGGGCTGCATCGGCGGGAGATTGATCTCAGCGAGACCGCACCGCGGACCTGATGACCCCCAGCGCAGGTCATTACAGATTTTGGAAATCTGAATCGCCGTCGTTTTCAGCGCGCCACTCATTTCTGCAAAATCACCCGCATCCTGTGTCGCCTCGACAAGGTCATCGGCCAACTTCACATGGTAGCCACTGAATTCGTTGATCTTTCTGGTGCACAGTTCGGCATATCCGGGGGGACTGTTCAAACCCGTTCCGATCGCAGTCGCTCCCATGTTGATGATGAGCAGTTCATCACTGACTCTATCGAGGCGTCGAATGCCATCGTTCACCATTCCCGCATAGGCTGCGAATTCCTGACCAAGCGTCATCGGAACAGCATCCTGATTCTCGGTACGCCCCATCTTGATGACGTCCGAAAATTCCTCCGCCTTTGCTGCAAAAGACTTTTTGAGAACTTTCAATGCCGAGAGTGTTTCGTGAACGGAGGCAACGACCGCGATCTTCAGCGCAGTTGGGTAAGCATCATTGGTCGACTGCGAACAGTTTACGTGATCGTTCGGATGGCAAAACTCGTAGTCGCCCTTCTGGTGACCCAGGATCTCGAGGGCCACGTTCGCAATGACCTCGTTCGCGTTCATGTTAGAAGAAGTCCCTGCTCCGCCCTGGATCATGTCGACGACGAAGTTTTCATGAAACTCCCCAGCAAGAATCCGATCGCAGGCTTTCACAATCGCCTCGGCAACTCCGTGGTCTAACACACCCAGAATGGAATTTGCTGTAGCTGCTGCTTTTTTCACAAACGCGAAGGCATTTACGAGATGCTGATAATGGGAAAGGGGCACGCCGGAAAAAGGGAAATTCTCGAGAGCCCGAGTCGTTTGCACGCCGTAGTAGTTGGAATTGGAAACTTCGCGGTTGCCTAAAGAATCGAACTCCGTTCGAAAATCCGCGATATCACTGCGCTCCCGTTTCGAATCGAGCAGCAGGTCAGTTGTCTCGCGCAGACGAAAACTGATTCGCCGGGCAGCACGACGGACCATTCGGAAAAATATCTCCGGCTTGGCGTGCCTAAATTTCTCGAGCTTCTTTCGGGAGATCACCCATACATGCGTTTCATCGAGCGCCAGCCCCGAGACGCTGTGATTGAGATCATCAATGAAAAGACTCTCCCCAATCACTGCTCCGCCGGTGAGGCATGCGATCGTGACATTCCGCCCGGATAATCCGCGCTGGAGATTGATCTTTCCTTCTAACACAATTCCAAACCATTGGCGCGGCGCCGACTCGTGAAAGAGGTAGTCTCCCTGAGGAAAGGTTTTTTTCTCCCCCAACTCAACGAACTTTATCAGTTCCTCCATCGGGACTTCCATGTCCCCGGCCACTCGATCGATCAGTTCCTGGGTGATTTGCATAGGGGGATTACGATTGAGGCTGGGTGGAATTGCGAAAATTCTTAGCCTTGCTTGAAGTTACCAACCAAAAAATTAACGACAGGAGAAAGACCAACAGAAACACCGCTGACACAGCATACCCTCCGGCAGTCATCAACAGAGCGAACGAAATGTTTTCTGCCAATTCTTCGGGATCGCTACCTCCAGACATACCCATCGTATCGAAGGCTCTGAGCATCCCGATGACTGTGTCGCCTAATCCAACGAGCAAAGGAATACCAATCATAAACGCCGAAACTATCATGAGCCTCAACCAGCGATTCTTTCGCTTCAACAGAGCGATGAATTCCGGATCGTTTGTTGGAGTAGTCATCTTTCCTTTCAAACTTATCGACATCGATGCTACGAAGAAATCAAATTCTCACCTGTTTGCAATACTCTTCCCCCGTTGACCATGAGCCGCAGCTTGTCCATCGTTCCGGCATGAAATTTCTCTGGCTCTTTGCAGCAGTTCTTTGCCCATTTTCTCTCCACGCCCAGTGGCCAGAATTCCGTGGCCCTGATGCGAACGGGACCATCGCAAAGTCCGCTTTGCCAACCGAATGGTCCGAGGAAAAAACGTATCGTGGAAAGTCGATATTCACGGGCTTGGCTGGTCGACTCCGATTATTTCTGAAGGGAAAATCTGGCTGACGACGGCAACGGAGAATGGACGCCGCATGTCTGTGCTCTGCCTCAATGAGAAAAGCGGAGAAGTCCTTCTTGATAGCGTTCTCGTCACAAGCGACAACCCGGAACCACTCGCAAATCCGATGAACACCTATGCGTCGTCGACTGGTGTCGTTGAGCCGGGGCGCGTGTATCTCCACTTTGGCTCCTACGGAACGTTTTGCCTCGATACGGAAACCTTTGAAATCATCTGGCAGCGCCGTGACATCACCTGCAGCCACTGGCGCGGGCCAGCTTCCTCGATCGCGATGTGGGAGGACAAACTCATTCTAACGATGGAGGGAGCCGACCAGCAGTATCTCACTGCCTTGAACAAAAGTTCCGGTGAAACGCTCTGGCGACAGGACCGCTCTACCAACTACGACGACGAAACAGACGGCATTCCCGCCAACAGTGGCGACATGCGCAAAGGCTACGGCACTCCGATTTTCGTGAAAGTCGACGAAAAAGTGCAGGCAATCAGCAATGGCTCGAAAGCTGCCTGGGCCTATGACGTCGAGACAGGAGAAGAAATCTGGAACATTCACTATCCGACCCATTCTCCCTCCTCCCGTTCGGTTTACAGCGAAGAAACCGGAATGGTTTACATCAATACCGGTCTCGGAAAGGCGGAGATCTGGGCGGTAAAACTCGATCCCGATGCTCGCGGTGATATTTCCGAAAGCCACGTGGAGTGGAAGATTTTTCAGCGTACACCAAAGCGGATGTCACCCGTAATCGCGAAAGGTTTGCTCTTCATGGCTAACGGCGGAGTGCTCAGCGCCGTTGATATCAAGACTGGCGAAGTGGTTTGGGCCGAGCGCGGCGGCGGGGAGTTTTCGGCTTCATCAATCACGGACGGAGAGCTGGTCTATCACTTCGATGAGGAAGGTCTTTGCACAGTTGTAAAAGCCGCCCGTGAGTTTGAAGTGGTAGCCGAAAACCATCTTGCCGATGGATTCATGGCTTCTCCTGCCGTCAGTGGAGATGCTCTGATCCTGCGGACGAAATCGGCGCTCTATCGCGTAGAGGAGTAGAATCTGCAGTTTGACAAAAAAAGAATCGTCGATTTTCTTTCGTCGGTCGTGAAACACTTCGGACAGGTCCTTCTTCTGCTCGCTTCCCTGGCACTTTTGCCGGGAGCTACGACCTCGTCATGTGCTGTCGCTGAGCTTTTTGGCGTAGAGACACATCATCACACGACTCCTGACGCGGATTGCGATTCTCACGAGACACCTTGCAATGAGGACTGCTTGCTGGACTTCGGAGACGCCAAATCACCTCAGTCAGATGCTGAATTTGTCATCACAGTTTCTGAGATGCCGGAATTCGCGGCAATCATGCTGTCGGCCCTGCCTGCTCTCGCAGTTGTAACCGACTGCGCGCCGCCTCCACGATCAGATTGTTCTCCGCAGACATACTCGCCCTCTTTCCTGGGCGTTTTCCTGATCTAATTTTCCCTCTCCCACCGTCGGGAGATCGCTGGGCTTTTGTATCCGAACGCCCCTTCGTCATTTTCTCCCTGCGAGGCTTCTCGTAGCTGCGCTGTCTCTTTTCCACGAAACTTTTTTATGAAACATATCTTTTCCAGCTTTGCCAGATTCGAGCTCTTCGGAGTTCTCGCTCTGGCATGTATTTGCTTCCCCCCCGAGGCAAATGCAGAGACGCGCTCTCTAACCCGTGACGAAGCGATTCAATCCGCTTTCTCGAACAACCGCGACCTCGCGATCGCCACTCTGGAGATCAAACGGGCACTTTCGAAATTGAAATGGTCTGGCCGCCTCGATAATCCGGAACTCGAAATCGAGGCCGCCAGCGACGAACCGGGGAATAACGAAAACGAAGGCTCTTTTACCGTCAGCTTTACCCAGAGTTTTCCGCTCACCTCGCGGCTGAAGGACGAGCGTAATCTCCGGCACTACCAGGTCATCCTCGCTGAGGCAGAAATCGCGGAGCACCGCAGAGGGCTTGCCGGCAAAGTCGACGCAGCCATTGTCGAGTTGATGACGACCCGTGAGAAAATTGAAGTCTCCAATCAGCTCGTCGCGTTGAACAAGAAGATGGTCGACTTTCTCAAGGAGCAAGCGAAACAAGGCGTGGTCTCCTCCCTTGATGTGATGCAGGCAACTCTGAGCGGCCGCACCCTCGAGCAGCAAAGCAAGCTGCTTCATTCAGAATCGAGGCACTCGATGCTCGCTTTGAATCGAATCATCGGATTCGAGCCGGAAACGAGTCTTCATTTTAAGAGCTCGTTTGATCTCCCTAGGAATTGCCCCGGAATTGATGTGTCGCTCCAGGCTGTTCTGCAACAAAGGCCCGACTATGTTCTTTCTCTTACGAAAATCGACGAGGCTCAAGCAGCGATCACACTGGAGGAAGCGAGGCGATGGGAAGATGTCTCGCTTAAACTTTTCGTCGAGCAGGATGATGCAATCGATCTGCCAGAAGGGTTCGATGGCAATACTTTTGCCGGCGTAGGAATCTCCATCCCGCTCCCTCTTCGCAATCGAAATCAGGAAGGCATAGAGCAGGCGCGCATCAATTACGAGGCGGCAAAAAAGACGGTCGATTCGGCCAGATTTCAGATTCGGTCTGAGTGCGAAGAGGTATTTCACCACCGGTCAGATGCCTGGGAGCTTGCGCGCGAAGCATCAGGAGAAATCCTCGGCCTCGCCGAGAAAAACCTCGAAGAGTTTCGAAAGGCCTATCAGCAGGGACAAGCCAGCCTGATCCAAGTCCAGCGGGCACAAGAACAGGTTCTCGAATTGAAAACCGGCTCGCTCGAACTCATCGCCGACTACCACCGGGCCAACGCTGCAGTGCGGCTGGCGACCGGATCTTATCCCGGTCTCTCAATCCGCTCCGGCAAGAACCCCAAATAATTTTGCGCATATGAAATCCCTTTCTTACCTTCTCCTTTTCGCGGTCTTCTCCGCGACGATTCTAGCCGAAGATGCCATCGATACCGATCGTGCTGCAAACACCGTGATCCTCGATGAAATCGGGGTGAAGAATCTTCGAATTGAGATGGTTCCCGTATCGGAGGAAACATTCGAAAGCACCGTTTTTGCGATTGGACGGATCGAAGAAATTCCGGCAACTCGATCAGCGCTTTCTTCCCGCATTGCCGGGCGCATCGTCGAACTGAACGCCTTCATCGGTGACGAAGTGAAGGCTGGGCAAGTGCTTGCCAAAGTGGAGAGTCGGCAGCCGGGAAATCCTCCTCCCACAATTGAACTGCGTGCGCTGCAGGGAGGCACCGTGGTTGATTCCCACTCCCGAATCGGGGAACCCGTCGAGCCGGATTCCGATCTTCTCGATATTTCCGATCGATCCAAACTCTGGGCTGTCGCTAAGATTCCAGAACCCGAGGCTTCGGCAATTGTGCCAGGAACGAGGGCACGGATACGAGTGCCCGCCCTCGGCGACGAAGTCATTGAAGCAAAACTGGCCCGTTTCGGAGTTGAGGCCAACCGCGAGGCTGGAACGATCGAAGGCATTTTCGAAATCGACAATTCCAACGGGAAACTTCAGCCCGGTATGCGAGTCGAATTCTCTCTCATCACAGGAGTAAGAAAAGACGTCATGTCCGTGCCGAGGAGTTCGGTGCAAGGTAATCCGACGAAACGGGTCGTGTTCGTCGAAGATTTCGAACTGCCCAATACCTTTGTGAAAGCTCCAGTTGTTCTCGGGGAACAGAACGACACGCATGTGGAAGTGATTTCGGGACTTTTCCCTGGAGACGAAGTCGTCACTCGCGGATCCTATTCCCTGAGCTTTGCCGGAAGCGGGAGCGGCATGTCTCTGAAGGAAGCGCTAGACGCCGCGCATGGCCATGAACACAATGAGGATGGTTCGGAATTGACAGCGGAACAGAAGGCGGAGAAGGAAGCGGCCAAGCGCGCTGCGAGCGGAGGTGGCGGCAGTGTTCCTCTGTGGGCATGGCTCGTCGCTGGCTGGGCTGCGATCGCCACGATCATCATGCTGATCCTTGCCCAGTCCCTCCTGAACAAAAAGCAGGCGGCCTGATAATTCTTCACTCCTCTACTTCTTTCCCCTTCCACCACTCTCGAAATGCTCAATGCACTCATACGATTCTCCCTTGCTCAGCGCGCGCTTGTTCTCGCCTGTGCGGCTATTGTCCTGGGACTCGGGGTAAAGAAAGTTATGGAGCTTCCCGTGGAAGTTCTTCCTGACCTGACGAAACCGACTGTCACGATCCTGACAGAAGCACCAGGATTTGCTCCCGAGGAGGTTGAGACACTCATCAGTGTCCCCTTGGAAAATACACTCATGGGAGTGAACGGCGTCACCCGACTCCGTTCCGTGAACGACATTTCTCTTTCCCTCGTTTTTGTCGAATTTGATTGGGATACCGACATCTATCAGGCTCGACAATTTGTACAGGAAAGACTTACCGGCGTCACTGAAGCTTTGCCCGAGGGTATCAATCCCTACATGACCCCGGTCGCGTCACTGATGGGGGAAATCATGCTCATCGGCGTAACCGACCCGACTGGAAAAACCGAGCCTCGCGATCTGCGGACCCTGGCCGATTGGACACTCTCGACGGGGATTCGCTCGATTCCCGGAATTGCGGAAGTTCTTGCGATGGGAGGCGGAGTGAAACAGTTGCAGGTACAACCGCTGCCCACTGAAATGCTCGCCCTCGGAGTGAGCTTTGAAGAAGTTGAAACCGCCGCTGCACAGGCAGTTCGAAATACGACAGGGGGCTTCCTGACCGGTTCTTCCAAGGAAGTCATGGTTCGAAATCTCGCGATGTCGAGTCACCTCGACGACATTGCCAGCACCATCGTTTCCTACCAGGACGATCATCCCATTCGCATCAGCGATGTCGCCCGCGTCACCTGGGGCGTTGAGCCGATGCGCGGCGATTCCGCAATGGGCTCGAAGCACATGGGCGACACGGAAGAATACGAGGCGAAAGGTTACCCTGGTGTCATTCTCAGCGTGAAGAAGTCCCCTGGGTTCGATACTATTAATCTGACAGATCGGGTTGAAGAAAAACTCAAGGAACTGCAAACCGCGCTCCCTGAAGGAACCGAGACTGTTGTGCTCTATCGTCAGGCGGACTTCATCAACATTGCGATAGGCAATCTGAAAGAAGCATTGCGAGATGGAGCGATCATGGTCGCGATCGTGCTCTTTCTCTTTCTCTTCAATTTTCGAGTTACCTTCATCACTCTCACCGCAATTCCACTTTCGCTCGCCGTGTCGATTATTGTCTTTGACCTGATGGGCCTCACGGTGAATTCGATGACGCTCGGTGGCTTTGCCGTCGCAATCGGCATGGTTGTCGACGACGCCATTGTCGATGTAGAAAACGTGTTTCGGCGACTTCGCGAAGCGGCAGCAAACAAGTCAGAAGACTCCAAGCTCGAAATCATCGCCAAGGCATCAGCTGAAGTTCGATCCTCAATCTTCTACGCGACCGTGCTGATCATTCTTGTATTTGTGCCTCTGTTAGGCATGAGTGGAGTTGAGGGCCGTCTCTTTGCCCCGATTGCGATTGCTACCATCATCAGCATGGCGGCATCTTTTCTCGTCTCTCTGACCGTAATTCCAGTGTTGAGTTCCTTTTTACTCAATCCCAAACCGGGCAAGGAACACGGGGACTACATTGCTGTTCGTTGGTTAAAAACTGTTTTTCACACTGCCGCACTCCGTCCTGCCCTCGCCCAGCCTTTCCTTGTCCTTGCTCTCTCACTCGCTCTGCTCGTTGTCGCTGTGTTTTTGTATCGCAGCATGGGAGGGAATTTCCTTCCTGCGTTTCGTGAACCTTCCGCGATTGTTGCAACGACTACTGCTCCCGGCACTTCCCTCAAGCAGACCACCGAAATCGCCGATACGGCGCTCGATCTTCTTCTCGAGATTCCGGAGGTCGAAACTGTCGGATACCGGGCCGGGCGCGCCGAGCGAGGTGATCACGTCGTCCCCGTTTCGACGGTGGAGTTTGATGTCGAATTTGATGACACCCGAGAGCGAAGTCGCGAAGAAATTCTTGCTGATATCCGCACTACGATGAAGGGAATCCCCGGCACCTTCAGCGCCATCAGCGGTCCGCTTGCGGATCGAATCGGACACATGCTCAGCGGAGTCTCGGCAAAGGTCGCCGTAAAAATCTATGGTCCCGACCTCGATGAACTTCGCCGCATTGGAGAAGACGTCGCAGACGTGGCCCGGAACATTCCAGGGCTTGAAGAAGCCCGCATGGAACAGCAGGCGCCCATTCCCCAACTTCGCATCGAGGTCGATCGCAAACGCGCGCTGGCCTATGGCGTCAGCCCGGGATATCTCAACAACGATCTCGCTACTCTCATGGGCGGCGAAGCGGTGACGGAAATTTACGAAAACCAACGCACCTACGATCTCGTCGTGCGCCTCCCTGCAGAATGGCGCGAATCCCCGGAAAGACTCGCAAATCTCTACATCGACACCATCGACGATAAGATGATCCCCCTTTCCTACGTCGCCGATATTCGACAAGCAACAGGGCCAAATACGATTCTCCGGGAGAATACCCAGCGCCGCTTTGTTGTCTCTATCAATCCAACGGTGAGCGATCTCAATTCGGCAGTCGAAACGCTTCAGGATGCGGTCGCGAAAGACGTCAAGATCCCCGCTGGCTACATCCTCTCCTACGAAGGGGAATACCAGGCGCAAGCGGAAGCCAAACGTCGCATCGCGATCATGTCGTCGGCAATTCTTCTCGTCATCGTTTTCCTGCTCTTTGGCTTCTTTCGCAGCGCATCTTTGGTTATGCTCGTCCTCACGAATATTCCGATTTCCCTGATCGGGGGGATCTTTCTCACTAAAATGGAACTGAATACGATCAATGTTGCGACGCTCGTCGGATTCATCGCCATTTCCGGAATCGCAGCTAGAAATACCATTATGATGCTCTCCCACTACCTTCATATGATGCGGCACGAAGGAGAAAATTTCGATCTCGCGATGGTGATACGCGGGACCGAGGAACGACTTGTCCCCGTTCTCATGACCGCTCTTTCCGCAGGCATTGCCCTGATCCCTCTCGTCCTCGCAGCAGAAGATCCCGGAAAAGAAATACTGAATCCTGTAGCAGTTGTAATCGTCGGTGGACTAGTGAGTTCGACCTTATTGGGTCTGCTCGTCACCCCGGCAGTCTTTTACGCCTTCTGCCGAAAATCGGCGGAAAAGTCGATTCAACTCAACTCAGCCGCATCACAATAATCACCAACCCTGTTACATCATCCATCGATCCCTGTTAACCCCTCCAGTAAACAGGAGTATCTTACCCCAATCACAACTATCCTGACATTATGAAAAAGCCCCTTCAATCTATCACCCTCATCCTCGCAGCAATCGCATTTGCCCTGATTCCAGTCAGTTGCACCGACGACGAACATGACCACGACCACGACCACGACCACGCTCATGCCGATGGCCACGACCACGCTCATGCAGAGGGTGAAGAACACGATCATGGCCACGAGCACGGTGGTATCGAAGACGGCCCCAACGGCGGAAGGCTTCTCACAACTGTTGAACCTCACCTTGAGTTCTTTGTTACCGACGATCGCAAAGTGCAGATCACTTCCATAGATGAGGAAGAGAAAGCTCAGCCCATCGGCGAGCAGGTCGTCAAAGTCATCGGAGGCAGTCGCAGCAACCCAATTCGCCTGAGCTTTGCTAAGCAGGGTGATGTTCTCATGTCCGACATTGCTTTTCCTGAAGGCAACGACTTCCCCGTCGTCGTCCAAATCAAGAACACGGCAGATGGCGAAACGGTAACCGAGAAGTTCAATCTCAATCTTGTGCAGTGCCCCGAGTGTCCAAATAAGGAATACGCCTGCACCTGTGACCACGAGCACTGACTTTTCTTCCCGGTCAGGTCAGGTCAGGTCAGGATAGTTCTGCCAAACTCGCCTGACACTCTCCGGCCCACCTCACGTCCGGCCAACACAATCATGATCACGGCAGCGAGAACCTGAAAGTCGCGTTCTTTCTCAATCTCGCGTTCACGATCATTGAGATAATTGGGGGATCCTCACCAACAGCATCGCGATTCTCTCCGATGCCGTGCACGATCTCGGAGACTCTCTGTCGCTCGGACTTGCCTGGTACTTTGAGCGCCTCTCCCGCAAAGAACGCTCCCCCAAACACACTTTTGGCTTCCTCCGTTACCGGCTACTGGGCGGACTGAGAAGTCCTCACTTCACCTCAAAATCAAACCCGCGCGAAAAGGGTTCATTGTTCAGCGTGTAGTGCCACCATTCCTTGTCGTAGTGGCGAAATCCCCGCTTTGCCATAGCCGCCTTGAGCCTAGCCCGGTTCACTTTC
>Ga0222717_10002920_pt1 | contig 13039 bp, 17 predicted proteins | sample C33_18DmetaG_FD_165053 | JGI IMG/M metagenome (GOLD analysis project Ga0222717, IMG submission 165053) | Estuarine water microbial communities from San Francisco Bay, California, United States - C33_18D | ecosystem: Environmental > Aquatic > Marine > Unclassified | place: USA: California...
AATTCAAGCCACTCTTGTTGGTATTTAGGAAACATGAAACCTAGAACATTTTGAAAGAAATAGGGGAAGGAGTTTTTAGATAACTCCATATCCATTTGATGTTCAAAGTTAAAGGTTTCTATTTCCACAATATCACCATTTTACTTTATTTGCCCAATAAGCGGCACTTGTTTTGCCTCTCTTGATGTTCTTAGCGTGTCGGCTCTTAAATGATTTGCGCTTGGCTTTCATTCTTTTGCTTTCACCCTTCTTTGGTTTTCCGGCTACACTTGCGCCCTGTTCACCAAATCGAATTGTTTTTGTTTTCTTACCGTCTTTAACAACAACAACATGAGATTTCTTAGGATGCTTTGGTGTTCTCTTTGGCTTACTAAAACCGGAAACCCCCGCCCTCTTTAATGCAGGGTGTTTCTTTCTAAGTATTCTAAAATCTTCAGCATCCAACTTTCCGTTCTTATTTTTATCAAGTTTCTTTTGCTTAGGACTTAAAGCCTTATTTGTTTTCTCTCTACAAGTTGCACAATCGCAATCCATTTTTTCAGTGCCACAATGGGCTTTTAAAACTTCTTTCCATTTACTCATTTTTCTCGCCTCATTTGATTCTCTTTAGACTTTACATCATCATCAATTGGGCCACCTTTGGCCCAAGTATAACAAGTTCTTGCCGAATGGCATTTGAAATCGTGCATCCAACAATAACCTAAACGACCGTCTTTATCAGTAGATAGTGGCATACATTCATCCATTCTAGGAGATATGTCAAATGCAACACAGTTACTACAATTGGATTTCTTAGCAACCTTAGCAGTAGTATTCCATCGTTTAGCATATTCTTCCCAATACTTTTCATCATTTAGATTAAGAGGCCCATATTGAATATGTTTTTCTTTAACAGCCCTATCTCGGTTTTTAGTATTTAATTTTAAGTTCTGCGTTGGCATAGGACAAGAGAGTTCCTTTATAATTATTTTCCAACTCATCTTGTAAACGCCCCTCTTCTTTTAGGCTTATGAGTATAAATGTCTCCATCTCGGTGCATAAATATTTTTCCTTTCTTTTGTAAATTAGATAGTGCTGCTTTAATTTCAGATTCTTCTCCAAACTGTTTTAGGTTCTTCATACCCAATGCACCGCCTTCTTTCTTAATTTCAGCAAGTATTTTTGCTTCAATATCTTGCTTAACCATTCTTCCAACGGGAAGCCTTTGGCTTGCTATTTTACCTGCTTTTCCTCTAACCACTTTTTCTGCTTCTTCACGAATCATATTTCTAAATCGCATTAAGTCTTGAACTTGTTTTTCTTCTTCGGGAGTCAAAGGCGGTGCTTTTAATATATCTTTCCAATTCATGCACCTTTCCTCCTTTTATAAGTTTTACAAGCACCACAAGTCGGCCTACATCTTTGTTTAGTTCCTTTAGAAGCATCTTTACGACCACAGGGTTTTGTTCCTTTCTTATCATCTTCACATGATTGACAAGAAACCCAACCCTTTTGTCCACCTCCACCTTTTCTTGAAAACCAACCGTGTAGTCCCGATTCTTTTTCTCTTTTGAAATTATCTCCGCCTTTCTTTACAGAATTGCCCCAATTCTTTGCACCAACTTTACGGCATTGAACTAAAGCACCGGAAGCATAAGCAGAAGGCCATTTCTTATATCGGCTTCTTACTTTGGTATAACAAGCATCCTTTTTCTTTTTCAATTCTTCAAACCAAAGTTCCGTCATCACTTACCACCTCGGCTTTGGTCTTCGACATCATACCTTTCAGTGCTTGAACGAAGCATTTCATCTTGAATACCTAATAAGCATTTATACCTTCGTTCTGGGAACTTAAGACCAATATTTAAATACATATCCACCATGTTCTTATTAATCTTTCCTAAATTAGAATACCTAACAAACTTTTGCTTATCGCCCATTAAATACTTATCATCTCGAATAACTTTAATTAGGCCCTTCCACATACCCTTAGTGATTTTTTTATTGGACATTCTAATTTTATTCTTTCGGGCCTTAACCAAATCAAACCAACTCCCTGTATTAGACTTAATCCACTTTTGCACTTGGTCTGCGTATTTGGTATCTTTGAGTTCTTCTTGGATTTCTTTGGGGAGTTCTTCAACTTGCATATCAGTAAATCCTCTTTTTCTAAATGAACCCATTTCCGCTAATTCTTCATTAGCGACATTAATATACAAAGTTTTACTTCCTTTCTCAGATAGAACCTTTTGAACACATAAACCAAAAAGACCCTTACCCTTGTAGCCTTCCCTTGTATGAACACCTGCGCCAAGTAGGACACTCTTATACTTTGCTATTCCACAAACTGCTACGGGAGTTTCACCATCAAATGCAACAAACATTGTTGCCGGTGCAGTAGCCCAAATAGAATCCCTTGAAAGGTTTGGGCCATAGCGCATACTTCTTTTTACATAATCAAAGTAGCCATCATCATTAAATACTTTAACTGCGGCATCCTCGGACATCTCCTTGAAAGTAATATCGCTTTCAGTATAGTTTTGCTTCTTGAAAGTAAGCCTTTGTCCTGTCGGATAATCAGTAGAATAAAGAGCCTTAGCATCCATTACCATTTTCTTATACTCATCCGTAACCTTTCCATCAGGAGTAACGAAACTTGCACCCGATTCATTCTTTTTAGAAACGGCAATTGAATCCTGCTTATACTTCTTTGCTAATTTAAATATGTCTTTCATGTAATCTTCCGGAACATTCGTAAGCATAAAAGAAGGTTCTAATTCCCATTCAGCATTACCAGTAGCACTTGTAATAGTAAATGGAGTTTTGTCACCCTTTTTTATTTTATTATTTAATTCAGTTAAATCTTTGAGCATGGCATCGCTTAAGCGAGAGAGTTCTTTACTAGAAGTAGGTCTATTACCTTCCTTCGCAGCAATAAAAACATTACTGTTTTTCTTGCTAAGGTTTCTTCTAATCTGCTTCTTATTATAGGCAGGAAGAGTAGTCTGTCGTTTCTTCATACCATCACCTAAAGTTCGCTTTCAAAACATATACATGCTCTGCATCAATTCCGTATTCCTTAGCAATACCTTCAAAAGAATCTACTGCTTTAACTACTCCAATAATCTCACTAGCACTCATATCAATGCTGAAATCTGTTTCCATCTTGGTAATCATGTTTTCCATATCATCATAACTATTTTCATTCTTCATTGAATGAATAACTGATTTAGATTTTAATATTCGTAATGTATCATGTGCTTCAAGTAACTTTCGCTGTATTACACTCTTAGTAACTTTATCCAACAAACCTAATAGCCTTTTAGCCTTTTCATTAGAAAAGGTTTCATTTTCTCCTTTTTCAGTTCTAATTTCTAAATTAGTTCCTCTCGTTTTAATAACATCTACTAGGGCTTGAATAGGATATATGTCAGTTGGGTCATTAGCATTCCTAGCATCATACAAATCACTCACCAATTCTTTATTTTTTGGAAATCTATTTTCTTTTTTACCATCTATTTCTTTTTTCCCATCTTTAGGTATTAAGCGATAAATAGAACCCAGTATTGAGCCGATGTCCTTACTTAAGTTTTTAGTGACAACATCATCATCAAAAACATTTTTTAAAGTAAATAATAAAGTTCTAGACTTTTCATATAGTTCAGAATAATTAGTAATATTATTTGCACCGGCTAAAGTCTGTAAATACTCAATAATATCTTCAATATCTTCTTCTTGTAAAAATGCAGTATCTCGTTCTAGCAATACTTTATTTATAGCAGTAATTGCTTGGTATTTTTCACCTATTGGCCTTGTTGCTGAAATCAACCTAATAGTAAAGTCTCCCTCGAATGGTAAACGAATACCTGCCCTGTATGGAGAAAATTGAGGGGCTAAGAAACAATTAGCCATAGTCTTTGAGATTAGATTAACAATTACACTTATTTTTTCATCTAAGTCTTTTGCTTCCTTCATATCAGTCTTATCACTATCATATCTTTGAGAACCCTTTGAACCGGCCACATATTGCCCATAACTAAACCATATGAACGGCTTTCCTGAACCCCTACTTACCATTCTATCTTCGGGGTCTTTTGATGCTCGCTCAGTTCCTAAACCTGTCATATCTACATTTACTTGACTAGAAAGAGTAGTTTTATCTTTTTCTATAAATTCTTTAAATAACATTAAAAAATTATTTATTGTATCTTCTATTTCTCTCGCTTGTCCAGATAAAGTTCGATATTCATTTGCTAAAGCAGAATCATTAGCCATAAATATAGGCAAGTATAATTCATCTCCAACATCCTCAACAGATTCCAAATTTTCTAAAAAATTCTCAAATGTCGCTTTTACATCTTCTTCTTTGAGAGTAGGGTAATTTTCATTATTGTCAGAAAGGTCATCAAAATATTCTTTCAACTCTTCTTTTAGTTCTTGTAAGTTAGTATTTACCATACCAATTCCTTTAAGTTGATTTCGGAAATATATTAAACCTAATGGGTCTAATGGTTGCTTCTCATCAAGAGTTTCAGAAAATTCTTCTATTTGAGCAGGCAAAGAATCTTCTTCTATCTTCTCATCTATATCGCTTGACTGTTGCATTTCTCCTTCTTGGTTATAGTATTTACTATAATCAATATTTTCATACAATCCTACATCTTGAACTTCCATAATACCTCCGATATAATTTAAGAAACTTTCAAATGCTTCATAGGCAACTACATCTATATCTTTCGTTGCTACTTCTGTTCTATCGAATTCATGTATATAGTTTAGACTCTTTCTGTTTTCTCCATCTGAGATGAATTGATATAGGGCTTGCATTTCCTTATCCTTTTTTGGTATTTTATCTAACAGTTTAGATAATTCTAGCAATTCATTGTTTAATTGCTCAAACGAATTATTTCCCTTGCCAACGCTTATATTTTCCCAATATTTGTAAGTATCTTCTCTTTTTTCGAAGTTTTTCATGCTTTTTGCATTAAAAACACTCTTAACATCGAAGCCAATACCCATTCTAGCACTGACTCGTTGGCTTTCTTTGGACTCGCTACGGTTACTATAAGAGTCTTTTATTCTCTCAAATAGCCTACGCATGTTCCTTTTAATGACAGAAGTTGCTTGCGTATCAGCAGTAAACTCGCTTTTTTTGAGAAGATTCTGCCATTTTCGCTTAATTTCATCCAAATCTATGGCTTTTTTACGCCTATCTTGCTTCATTCCACCATTAACTAACTTTATTTCATCAGTGTCAAAATCATCTCGTATCATATCACTAGCATTTAACTTTCTGCCCATATATCTAATTGCAGGTATGCCTCTAATTAGACCATTAAGTAAATTCTCATAAAGAGTAGCAGGAGTGGAGGCTCTACCAACGCCTCCCTTTGCTTTAAAGTAATCTTTTATTTCTGCTATGATTTTTTTTCTTGCTTGGGGTTTGTCATCTCTATCTAAATCAATATATTTTTGGTTAAACATTGGCTCATATTCATTTCTTATTCTTTTTACCAATCCAGCCTTAACTTTAGTCAATTCTCTATATTTATCATAATCTAGAACAGATTCATAATTATCTATATAATGGGGTAAATACTCATATTTCATAACTATTCACTCTCTTGTTTTTTTTCTTTAAATATCCCAGCATTTTTTAATAAGTTAAATGTTTCTCCTGAGAAAATACCAGAATAGGATTCTTTGTTTTTAATTAAGTAGTTTAAGTGCAGTTTCAGTTCTTTCTTAAATAAAGTATTGACTTTTTTAAGCCCAATTAAGAGTTTTTTCGACAAGTCACTTACTGCTTGTTCCAAGGTTGGGTCTGTAAGTGATAAGGCTTCTCCTTCCTCTTCCATAATAGAGTCAATTTTTTCAACCTCACTATCTAAATTGGACTGTGCCACTTTAACTACTAAGTAATAAGCCATAATAAAACAATCAATGATATCATACTGTTTAGAGAGTTTACTATAATACCTATCTAGATTACCATATTCAAAAACCAAATCAGAAAGAGGTTTTTTTGTCAATATTGCCCTTTCAATTGCAAATTTTATTGAATTTGGTGTAATTTCTGCTTTTTCAGCCGAACCTAAGTCTTCAGGCTTTATTTCTTCTGGATTTTCTTTAATAAATTGTTTAAAGTTTCGCTCTATACGCCTAATAGTATTTATTCCTTTTTCATCAACTGCATGGTAAGCATCTCCAACTTTAGAAAGGTCTTCTAAATCCTTTTCTACCGCAATTTCATCGTAATCGAGATAAATGTCCATCATTGACTGAGATATTCTCTTGTTATTTAAATATCTTTCATAATCTCTATCCAATGCTTCTTTAGTCCCTTCTTTATCTGCATCAAAGTTTTTACTTCGTTGAGAATATGCCGCCGTAAATTGTTTTTTACCCATAGCAGGTATGACTTGGACTCCTTCGGCAGCGTTTTCAAAAATAGAATCGTTATTTGGTGAAGTCAAAACCCCTTTAACGAATCTAATTGAGGCAACTTTCTTCCCCCCCGCAGGAAAGTGTATAACTTTTGAAATTCTTTGGTTATTTAAGGTTCTCATATACAAATCTTTACTACCTTTATTGTTTACCTTTCCTGCAAGCATTAAAATATTAAAATATTCTTCAATTTGTTTGGCTGTTAAAGACTTAACTGTATCAACATTTTGAGAAGAAGCAGTTTCCATTTCATCTACTTCTAATCTAGCAGTAAATGGTTTTCTTCCGAGCAATATTCTTGGTAATAAGGGAGGAATACGGCTACTTATAGTTTCATCATCAGAAATATTACCTATTTTTTCAACTAATTGTATAAATTGACTACTTTCTGTTTTACTTGAGCCACTTGGAGAATATTTTTCACTATCGCTACTAGGAAAAACCTTTCTCCAAGTCTCAAAATTTCTGCCGGATATATTTTTTTCTCCTTTTTCCCAACCTTCTATGGTTTCTTTACCAGAAGGTTCTGCTAAAGACAGTTCCGCCAACCCAAAATTGTAGATTGGTCTTGAATTTTCTAAAAAATCATTGACCGTAGGTTCACCTTCTTCGGGAATGTTATTAACATATAACTTATAAAGAGGTTTTCTTTTTTCTTTAGGTATATCCCTAAGAATATGGTGCATTAAAGTTCCCCTTTTAAACTTATTAGTTAAATAAACAAATAATTTATTTAAATTAGACTCTATTTCTTTATTAGCAAAAATGTTTTCCAAAGTAGAACCTGCTGTTGAAACAGAAGAAGAAGAGAGTTTAGATATGTGTTCCCTAATTTTAACAAAATTATTAAAAATAGTGCTATTAATTTCTTCTCTACCTTTACCTTCATTATTTTCTCTATCTTTTTTGAGTTGAGTTACCCAATCATCATACAATTTTCGATATTTGCTCGATTTTTTAAATGCTCTTTTTAATGACTGATAGGAATTAATATCTTTAAACTCCTGAACTAATTCCATTACTGCTTCAATGTTCTTACTTCTTTTACTTTTACCAGTAGTTAATGCTATCTGAGCATCAGTAGAAACATCCGAAATTAGAACTAAATTAACCAATTCAGAAATAGGGGGTAAACTCATTGTAACCTCTCCTTTATTTAGTTTCTAGCCATCGTAAAAATGCTTTATGTTTCTTAGTGTAATCACCCAAATTCACAATACCAGATTTTTCGCCCTTTTCATCTCTAGGAATAATCCTATCCATTTCTTCTTCTAAATCCTTTCCAAATTTAGCAACTGCTTCCTTGACTAATTTAGGAATATCTTTCATAGGTAGATTAGGGTTTTGAGAGACATGATAATCTACTTGAAGGTAAATTTCGGGAAATTCCCTTTCTAATTCTTCATCGTAAGACCATATAGTTTCCTTTTTCAATATATTTTCCCAACTCATATTAATCATTCCTGTTTTCTCCTATACCACATTGATAGGCGATTGTTTCTCTTTTTTACCAATTCTTCTTCTATTCCGTTAATTTGACTAATTGCTAAACTAATTTTAGTAAGGGCTTTCTCGACTAAAGGTTCATCCTCTTGGTTGTAATCCAAGTCAATTACTTCACCGTTCAAATCCCGTAGTTTTCTAAAAATGTATGATAAGTGAGATGTAGTGTTATCGTATGTTGGATTATTTAAGTATCTTTCTTTATCTTCGTTTAGTCTATCCATAATGTCTTCAAATTCTTCTTCGCCGGAATCAAATGGGGGCTTATCAAAAATAGCAAGTGATTTAAGAGGGGATAAGGCTTCTATTACTTTATTATATAGATTTACTCCGGCGTAGTGTTTTCCATAGATGAAGTCTTCACGCTCATCATCTACTTTCAATATACTTTTCCAACTCATTTTAATCTCTCCTTTATCAAAAAGTGTTCTTTTCCTTGCTTGCTAGTTGCTTATTCCTAAGTCCTGAAAGGTCGAAATCTATACTGATAGTTTCGTCACCAACATTAACAATAAAAGGTTCACGCAAGTCCTCCATTTCCAAATAATGATAGTGGGGTGGATTGACATACTTCATTAGTCCGTGAACTAATTCCTTAAATTTTTCCAAAGTGTATAGGTCTACTCTTCCACTCCATTTTAACTCAATTGGTTTATTTTGTTTGAGCCCTTTTTTTAGCGTATTTAAAATTTCTAAAAACCACTCATTTAGCAGCCTACCGCCTAGTTTATTCATATCAAAATACACATTATACACATTATATTTAGGTTGTTGATAGGTTTGTCCGTCACTACCTTCAGTATGGCTGACGCTTTCTACAACTCCTATCATCTCATCAATATACTCTACTTTAATATCATTATCTGTTTTAATTTTAGGTTTAGACCATCCGGTATTTACAGAACCTGTCTTTTTCCTTTTGGCATCTATTCTTCGGCCACTCCGCTTTAGTATGTCTTCCCAACTCATTTTAATCTCTCTTTAGATATATTATTAACTCGTCGTATAGCATCATTGATAACTTCTATGATACTTTTTTTAAGAGGTAGGTCTTCTAGCGATACTTCACTTCGGTTCTTAACCAAAGTTAAAATTTCATATACTGCGTAATCGAGCATTGACTCTCTAGTATCACCTGCCTGTTCATCAAATCTTTTCAGCCTTTTTATAGATTTTGTCTTATTAATTTCATCTTTCCAACTCATTGTAATCTCTCCTGCATTTTTTTCTTAATGTCAAGCCAAATCTCAGGATTGTTCTGTGCTAACACTTCTTGAACAACCTGCATTTGTGCAACAATAATTGTATCTTGTCTCTTGTGAACAAGTTTGCCTTTGAACTCAAGTAGATACTTTAATGACTCTCGAACTTCTTTTGCGAGTTTAGTAAGACTATCAATCTCTCTTGGTTCTAAATCTGTATTAAGGAACAAGTCATTCAATTTATCATCTAAGCGTTGAACATTCGCACTCAGCAAATCAATCTCATTAACTTCCTTTTTCGCTATGATAGCGGCTGCGGATTGCTGCACCAAAGGTGCTAAGTGGTGCTTCATGTGTCGTTGCACCTGTGTTTTTGTGATGTCTAAGGCTTGAGAAATACCCTCACTTGTTATATTACCATTAGAAAGGGCTTCCTCGTAGTGTTTACGCATAGGGTCAATACATAACTTGCATTTGGGGTTACTGCTGTTTGTATATTCACCCATGTGATTTCTTTGATGTTGGGCCGCAGTCCCACTTCTCCAATCATTTCTTGAATCTAAATCGTCGCAACTTGTCATGCCTTGTTCAATTGCGGCTTCCATACTTTCCCTGTCGCCATGCTGACAAAAGGCACATCTCTTTCTTGTTATCATTCTTTCACCCACATTGTTGTTTTTAAGTCACTAGTATTTGCACTCATTTCTTTTGTAGTATAACCATAGTTTCTTAGTAATTTAGAATATGCTCTCAAACTTTCTTGTTTACCTTTTAGCCTATTAAGTCCTGCTTTTTCTTCTCTAGTTCCCAATTCATTAACTACTTCAGTATAAGTTGATATTAGTTTTTCATCCAAATCTTTAGTGTTGATTCCTTTACCGTCTAATTCCTCTACAATTCTTCTAATTGTTTCTTTGACTAATTGAAAATTAAATTTCTTTCTTTTCAAGATACTGAACCAAACATCAATCCCTCCAAAGTTGTTCCATCCAAGATTTCTTTACTGGTTCAGGAACTTTAGTTTTACCTTTAATATCTAAGTAATTACCATTCTTAAGTTTGTAAGTTTCTTTACCAATCACCTTCATAATTAGAGAAACCATAGCGGCTTTTCCAAATGGTAGTAATTGAAATGTTTCTATTGGGCTAGCCAAATTAGGTAAATTACCTACATATTGAATAATTAACTGCGGCTTTGCAGACCTAGCACCAAAAGACTTTGTTCCAACGGCAAACTGCATACCTTGTAATATAGTAGCCATTTGTTGCAATTTAGGTTTGCCTCCAGAAAATAAATCATTTCTCTTTAACAAAGCAAAAACTTGTTTTCTTACCGAAGGAATTAGAGCCAAAGAACCTGCACTTCTTTGCACCTTGAGTTGGATATTAGGAATGGGCTTTTTCTTTATTTCTTCTATTGCTTCTGATATTATATCATATAGCCCCACCTTTACTAATTTACCTTTTCCATAAATGGCCTGTGCTAATGGAGGGTTAGCAGTATTAGGAGTTTTACTCCACCAATCATTTTTTTCCTCAAGGCCGTATTTATCTTCAAAGTAATTATCTCGATAATGACCGTAAATTGTTTCTTTTTTATCATCTAATATTTCTATTTTATTTTTTGCCCGACTACCTTTTCTTGGTTTTCCCTTACCCACTTTCCATCGTGTTGGTCTGGTAAAGACAGTATTTCTAGGATTAAGAGTAGGGCTTTTCGTAATGCCATCAAGTTTTTCTTTTAGTTCCAAAAAATCTTCTAAGTCATCTACATCAAATATGCTTTTATTTGCTATCAGTTCATCAATATCATCTAATGTTTCAAATATGCCATCATTACCACTATTCTTAGAATTGTCTCTAAGATACTTTCTTACATGTTGTTGCAATTGTAAATACAATGTTTTGGGGTAAGTTTGCCTCCCAACTTTAGCATAAGGACTTCCAGTGCTTGCTATATCTTCCGAACTGATGCCATTACATGTTTTTTTCCAGTCCAAAAACTTTTTCTTGAAATTGTAAGTGGGTGCTTGTAATTTATTACCGTTAATATCAATCGTCGCTTTCTTCGTCATCTTCATCACCTCCGTATTTAATATTAAACTTTGAAGGGTCGTTGCCATGACCCCCAAACGCTACACCTCCGGCTTCCTTATTCAAGTTGCCGCAGGATTCGCAACAAGAGCCTTTGATTATGTCCCACCAAGTTACCATTTGAACACCAACTTCTTCAAATATTTGCTAATGTGTTTTTTTCCATCGTTGTAATCCTTAGACTTAAAACTTAAATTTCGCAGTATGGCTACACTTGTGCCATTTTTGGTCTTAACGAACACCACCACATACATACCAATTTCGTCATTTGCATACATATCTAAAGCAATTTTAATATTTCCTTTTTGACTTTCAAAAGGAATATAAGTGTAGCGTGATTCACCTGCCTCAATAATCTCCCGAAGTGTCATAGTTAAACCACTTTCCAAAACAGGGGGGAAAGGCTGTTTAATAAAATCTAAAAATTCACAATATTCTTTTTCCGTAGCCTTCATACCAGACAAAGAATCATTGACAACCTGTTGAAGTTCGACTTCAATAGGAAAAGTGAATGCCATTTCGTTAAGTTCGCTTTGTTCCATAAGCCAATTACGAAAATCTTTTTCGCAAGAATTATCCTCAACATTAACCTTAAGTCGAGAAGTATCTAGTTTACCACCAGTTTTTCCTTTGCCTCTAATTTTGGCATTCTTAAGAATATCCCACCACATTATTTCCACCAACTTAAACCAAACTCTTTCGATTCATAATATCCAGAAACTCGATAAATTAAATCAGGTGTTATATACTTTAAATCCTCATTAACAGAATCCTTTCGTGCTCTTACATTTCCTCCATTAGTCCAAAAAAGACTAATGGCATCCAATCCTTCATTTGAAATGACGAGGCCATTGCCATTAGATTCATTGTTACGAAGCAATTTTCTATGATTATAAACAACTATCTCATATTTGCCAATCTTTTCCCTGTCTTCACTACCATAGTCGCCAGTTGTAGATTTTTTAAGCATATCAATTGCTTTACATGCTACATTCTCAGGAACAGGGTTATAGAGATAAGAAACATATTCAAATATAGACCCGCCAGTAAGAGGCGAAGCAAATTTTTTAGAAATTGGTTTGTAAGTAATTTGAAAATCTTTACTAGTATCATCTATATCGGCTGTGCTAATTATAAAGTGCGTTTTTAAGAAGTTATTATCATCATAGCGTTTTGTCAAAAGTAAATTATAATTCTTTAATTTATTCGCCCACTCTTGTAGTTGTTTATTACACTCATTGTCTTGGACATTAACCTTTAATCTAGAAGTATCTAAAGTCTTACCTTTGCCCTTTGCAGACAACTTGGCATTTTTTAGAATATCCCACCACATTATAATCACCTTAAAATAGAATTTAATTTTTGCTGTGCGTCAGAAAATCGGATAGCATCCCATATTTGTTTAACATGTTCGTCTTGGTTGTCATATGGGGTAAAGAAGCCACGACTCATAGAAATACCTATATTGACTTTTTTAGGATAAGCACCAGCCGCTACATAATTAAAAGGATAATCATAACCTAATTCTGGGCTACCTTTTTTGTTTGAAGTTTCTAATCTTGGGTCAATATCATATTCGTAAAAGTTGGTGCTCTTTGCTTTTTCTGAATTGAACATATCTATTAACTTACATGCGGCTTCTTCATTGATGGGTTCATATTTATGATATACATATATAGACAAATTGCCTCGATTGATTCTAGTTGGTAGTCTGTATGTTGTAATTTCGTCATCAATATCTTTATCAAATAGAGTAAGTGGTGCTGTTCCTTCACGGCCATCACTATGACTTTTAGCATTCGTTGGAGGATTAT
>Ga0222717_10002921_pt1 | contig 13035 bp, 15 predicted proteins | sample C33_18DmetaG_FD_165053 | JGI IMG/M metagenome (GOLD analysis project Ga0222717, IMG submission 165053) | Estuarine water microbial communities from San Francisco Bay, California, United States - C33_18D | ecosystem: Environmental > Aquatic > Marine > Unclassified | place: USA: California...
GAGGGTGCTAGTATATTAGGATTTCAATTGACACCAGATGTAGTAGAATATGTTACTGTAGAAGGGATGTTGAAGTTTGATGAAATATTTAGATGGGCAACAATGATAATCGAATTCTACTTTGGAGCACAATTAGCAAAAGGTAGGTAGTAATGAAAAGGGCGATAGTTATACCCGACCAGCATTTTCCGATACATGATGAAAGTGCAGTCAAAGTTGTATTAAAAGCGATAGATTTTGTAAAGCCAGATATATTTATTAATCTAGGTGATGTTGGAGAGTGGAGTTCTGTGTCTGGACATAGATACAAAAGACGCAAACGACCACCACTAGAGTACCAACTACCAGAAATAGATAAAGAAATTAAAGAGGTCAATAAACAAATTGACAGGTTTGACAAAGCATTAGATAAAGTTAAGTGTAACACTAGACATATTCTTGCTGGTAATCATGACGAATGGCTAGATGCGTTTGTAGAAGAAAACCCATACTTAGACCAGTACACTTTTAGAAATGCGTGTAAATGGGATGAGAGAGGCTATGAGTATCGCAAGTACAATGAGGTTTTAACCATTGGTAAGTTGTCTTTTATACATGGTGCGTATACAGGTAATAACCATGCAAAAAAACATTTAGATGCTTACGGTACAAATATGGTTTATGGGCATGTACACGATGTAGCTAGATACTCAGCTACTAGATTGTTAGATGGAAACATTAGTTCTTGGGCAATGGGTTGTTTAAAAGATATGTCAGCAGAAAACAACACATGGTTAAAAGGCAGACTACATAATTGGAATCATGCTTTTGGAATTATAACTTTTTTTGACAATGGTAATTTTCAAGTAGAAGTAGTTGACATTGTAGAAGGCAGAGGTTCAGTATGGGGAAAAATAATTAAAGGATAAAGTATGACATATAGAGAATTAATAAATCAAGTGTTGATACGGCTGAGAGAAGATACTATAACTAGCGATTGGTCTGGTGCAATAAACGATTCTACTACAGTATCAGCATATCAAAAAACTATAGGCGCATTAATTAATGATAGTAAAAGAAATATTGAAGGTTATCATGATTGGTTAAATTTAAGAGAAACAGTTAATATATCTACAGTAGCAGGTACTAAAAATTATAATTTAAGTTCTGGTCAAGAATTAAAAATTGTAGATGTTATAAATAATACAAGTGGAATTCATCTCAGTCAAGTAAGTAGACAATATATTAACACAGTTAAATATCCTACAGATGATACTGGAGAGCCTTTATATTATGCTTTTAATGGTAGTGATGCTTCTAATAATCTTAAAATAGATTTATCTCCCGTACCTACAACAGCACAAACTTTATCTTTTGATATTGTAAAGCCACAAGATGATTTATCTCTTGCTGCTACAGTATTAAAAATACCAAGTAAACCAGTAATACTTGGTGCATGGGCTAGAGCCATATCAGAGCGTGGTGAAGATGGTGGAACACAATCTAGTCTTATGGCACAAGAAACTGGAGAAGCTATTAAACAAGCAATTATGATAGATAGTGGCAATACTGAATATGAATCAGATTGGTATGTTAAAGAAAATTTTACTCAAGGAACTGTTAATTTTAGATAATGGCTAAACAATTAGACTATTTACCTTTACAAGATTTTGGTGTTAATGGAATTAATACACAAAGTAATCCTGCAACATTAGACCAAACATATCTTACAACTGCTGATAATGTAGTTATGAGAGAGTCTGGTAGAATATCTTTTAGAAAAGGTTTAAAACAAAAAGTAGTTCCTAGTGGCACAGCTATAGGTTCTATGGTGGAGCATAATGATTCTGGTACTAATAAAATATTTGCTAGTCACGGTACTTCTATTTACACAGTTGATTTTACAACTCCTAATGCTGCCTTTCCTAGTAGTGGTGCTGATGTTAAGCATACCGTTGCTAACAGTACAGGCAATTGGCAATTTATTAATTTTAATAAAAGATTACATTGTTTACACACAGGAGTAGTGCCACAAAGATATGATGGAGCACAAAGTTCTGGTTCAAGATGGGCAGCACATACAACAGACCCAGCGTCTATAAGTACACTATTTGACCCTAGTTGTGGGTTTGGTGCATACGGAAAGTTGTGGGTAGGAGGCGTTACAGAAGCCCCAGATGTAGTATTTTATTCAGTTTTGCTTGATGGAGATGATTGGACTGGCACTGGTTCTGGTTTTATTGATTTAAAAACTGTATGGGGTAACGATGAAATTGTAGCATTAGCACCGTTTTATGGACAGTTAATTATATTTGGTAAAAATAATATTGTAATATATGATAATCCAGAATCGGGTGGAACATTAGCACTTAATGAAGTTATACGAGGAGTAGGTTGTATAGCACGAGATAGTGTACAAGCTATTGCTGATGATTTAGTTTTCTTATCTAAAACTGGATTAAGGTCATTAGCTCGTACAACTGAAAAAGATAAATTACCTTTACAAGATTTATCTTTATCTATTAAAGACACATTAATAAGAAACATTGCTGTTAGTACAGCAGTTAAATCAGTTTATTTAGAAAACGAAGGCATATATATTATGTCTTTTACTGATAAAAATATTACATATGTATTTGATTTTAAACATGCAACACCAGCAGGTACGCCTCGAGTAACAACATGGACATTTAATAATGACCGTGAGCCTTCTGCTATGATACAGTCTGTATTATATTCTGGGTTAGTAGCAGGACAAAAAGATGGAGGCATAGCAGGATATGAAGGATATTTTGATACTGATTTGGCTTGGGTTAATTCGGCTGCTAGTTATACTAATTCTCCTATTAATGCTGATGTATCTAGTATATGGATTAGAATGGGGCAAAGCGTTACCTCTGCTTTATTAAAACGAATGATATTAGTTTTAGAAGGTGGCTCTGGTGCAACATTAGGTTTGCGTTGGTATAAAGATTATAGTTTAAATTCTTCATCAACAACAAATATATCTTTACAACCTGCAACAACTGGTTCTACAGCACTGTGGGGAGCGTCTACATCTTTATATGGTGCTGCAAAGTTTACACCTATCTATGGTTTACAAGAATATACAACACCATTAACAGGTAGTGCTAAACATTTAAAACTAAACATATCTATTTTAAGTAATGGATATAATACTTCGATTCAAGATTTGGCAATAATTTCAAAACAAGGGAAAATAAGATGAGTGATTATACTATCGCAGTCAATTGGTCGGGTAAAGATGCACTTTCGGATAGTGATGCTGCGAAAGTTATATCTGGCTCTGATTTTAATACTGAATTTACAACAGCAAGAACAGCAATTAATTCAAAAGCTGATACTAATGGTTCTGCAAGTGAAGATTTTGCTAGTAACAACGCAACAGTAGCAGGTACTTTAACAGTTACAGGAATACCAACTATACCAACTGCTTCACAAGGAACAAACACAACACAAGCAGCAAGTACAGCTTTCGTAACAACAGCAGTTGCAGCTTTAGACGCAGCAGCAATTAACGCAATTGTATATCCAGTAGGTTCTATCTATACGAATATAGCAGTTTCTACAAATCCAGCTTCTTTGTTAGGTATGGGAACTTGGGTAGCTTTTGGTGAAGGTAGAGTTTTAGTAGGTAAAGCAGGAAGCGGAACATTTGATACACTTGGTGCGACTGGTGGTGCTGAGACTGATGCACACGCTTTATCAATATCTGAAATGCCTGCTCATACTCACGGTGGAATTTCGGGTGGTTCTGGATATGGTCACGGAGCAACTTGGAATTCGTCTGGAGGTGGAGGTACTACATCTTCAACTGGTGGTGGAGCAGCACACACTCACGACATTTTACAGCCATATATAGTAGTGTATATGTGGAAACGCACAGCATAGGAGAATAGAATGGCAGTTAACAATAGTGTTATGAATTATGGAGCAGGTGGTGGCCCACGCAGAGGAGGTAAAGCTAAAACTTACTCTGATGAAAAAGCAGGTGGTTCTAGAACAGGAGCAGTTTACTCACCAAAACAAATGATGCAATTTCCATTTCCTATGGGCGGTGGTCGTGGTAGTGGTGATATGAGCCGACTAGCAAAAGAAGAGTATGATAGGCAAATAGCCCTTATGGATAAAGCTGCTGAGATGGGAGCAGGTTATTCTAGTGATAATACTTTGGGTACTACTGATATAGATTACGAAAACAAAATGATAACTGAGAGGTTATCTCCAGAGTTACAAGCACAATATGACACTTTACTTAAACAAAGTGGCGGTGCAGGAGGTAGAATAGCTGCAATGGATGGCGACCCATACGCTATGCAAATGTATCTTTACAATCAAAACGCAGACCTTCGTGCAGGTGAAGCTGATAATTTAAGAAACATGACTATGGAATCATTAAATGCAAAAGGCATGTTAGGTTCTACAGGTGGCTCAGAGTTGTATAGTGGTGTTGAAGATTCAATAGCAGCAGCAGATACAGAAGCATTTAATAATGCTTTTGCACAATCACAACAATTATATGATATGGAAAGAGCAAGACAAACAGGTGATATAAGCACAGCTATGGCAATGGGTCAAAAACAAATACCATACATACAAGCTGGAACAAATCAAGGTCGAGCAATACCAATTAAAAATGTAGAAGGAGTTAGTGGTGCTTCAAGAAATATATTTGGAGTAGAGTCTGGTTTGTCTATGGGTAAAGCAAAACAAAAAAAAGGCATTTGGGATTCTTTACTAGGTAGCGGTGGTTTGCTTGGTGGAATTTTTGGATAGGAGATAATAATGGCAGGAATGTTTGGAAATAAATATGACACAATGAGTGCTTTAGATGACGCATTGTTTAATGAAAGTTTTAAAGTTGGACAATTAAGCAGTTATGGTGTTGGTCAAATGGCAGCTTACACAGAAGGAAAAATGGGTAATCCATTTTCAGCAGCAGTTAACGACCTTATGAGTCCAGAAATGCAAAAACAAAAATTACTTGATGAGTTACAAGCAAAACATCCTAATCCAGATACACCAGAAGAACTTAACGCATTAGCTAATGATTTGTTTGCTAATGGTTTTGGTGATATGGGTATTAAAGTTAGACAAGCTGCAACAGAACTAATGAGTGCAACTGCTACAGTACAAAAAGCTAATAAACCATCAAAAGATTTACTTGACCAAATTAATTTTGGTTTAACATCTGCTGTGTTAAGTCCACAATTTGTTGATGATTATTTTGAAAAACAAAATCCTACTTATTTTGCTAAATATAATTCATTAACAGAAGATGCTAAAACAGGTGCTTATACTACAACGCAATATGAAAACAAAAGAAATGCAGCTAAACGAGTATTAGAGAATCAATTTAAAAATTTTAGAAATTTTGTTTCAAGACAAAAAGGAATGGGCATAAATGAAATAAATAGTCTTTTGTCAAATGAAATTTTATTAGCAGAGGCATTTAAAGAATGGGCTAAAAAACATACAAGTAATGAATTTTCTGGATTTTTAGATGAAAAAATGATTATTGGTGAAGTTGGTGGAACACCATTAAATACAGATGGTACAGATTTAGATACTAATTCTAATGTAGTGAAGAACGTAAAACTATTAGGTGAAGAAGCAGCTAAAATAAAAATAGATGCTTACAAAGAAATGGAAGCAACTAACCCTAATTTGTTTACACCTTTTAATCGAGAAGAATTTGAAGCATTAAAAAAAGTTTATCCAGAATTAGTAAGTGCTGTTAATTTTAATAATCCCGAAACCCAACAATGGTTTGAAATAAATTTTGATGGTATGGCTGGAGCAGAACAACAATATGGCTAATGTTTTTATCCCAGAAATAGGATATGTTGCTATAGATTCTAATAAATCAGAAGCAGAAAGACAAGCAACTATACAATATTATAAAGATATTGCTCCTAAATATAAAGCAGGTGGTGGCTTTATGTCTGGTATGAATGATTCTAAATCTATGATATATAGATGGGGTCAAGACTTTTTTGGTACAGAAGATGAAGATAGAGAAAGATGGTATGACGACCAAATTAAAGAATGGGGTGAATTAGTAGGAGTCTATGATTCTATTGCACTTGCAAAATATTATAATGATATTAAAAAAACAAGAAAATTAAACGCAGGTGAAAAAGCAGATGATGAAGCAAATACTGCTGCTTATCAAGAATTTAAAAATGACATGACTGCTGCCCATGATTATAGAGAAGGTGACATATCAGATGTACAAAAAAAATATGGATATGACCAAGAAGAATTAGGAGTTATTGAAGGATTGTCTGCTTTTGCAAGTATGGCGAAAGATGACCCTGCTTATGTTTTAGGTAATGTAGCAGGAATGATAGTAAAAGACCCACAACTATTATTGTTAGGATATTTAGGAATACCTGCTAAAACAGTACAAGGTGGTATTAAAGCTGCTGAGTTAGCAAATAGAGCATTGCAAATACAACCAAAATACACAAAAAAACTTGGTCGTCTTATGCAAAATTCTCGTGTACAAGCAGGAATAGGTAGAGGTGTTGAAGGTGCTACATATGGTGGAGTGTATGAAGCCTTGTATGATTTAACTTTTCAAGGCAATATAAATCCAGAAAATGTTGAAAGAGGCATTGCTTTTGGAGCATTATTAGGTACTGCTTTTGGTGGTATATCTGGACAGTTAGGAAATAAAAATTGGTTTTTAAGTAAAACAAGTTCTGAACAAGCTGCAAAAAAAATTAAAGGAAAACAAAAACCAAAGCAAGAAGCAGAAGATATTGATTACACACAATCTGATGTTAATCCAAAATACAGACCAGTTACTCCAGAAGAAGTTATATTGCCAGAAGGGTTATCACATAACGGTAGAGCAGATTTATGGAGGACAAGAAGTCTAAAAGTATTAACAGATGCTTGGATTAAAAAGAATCCAAATAAAGATGTATCAGAAGCAAATGTAACAACAATACACACAAAAGCAATTGTTAAAGAAAAAGCAAGATTAAAAAAACAAAAAATAAAAGGTCAACAAAAATATACAAAAGATGAAATAGAAGGTCTGGCACAAAAAAATGTTGCAAAAAAATTTGAAATTGAAAATAAAATTGATGCAAAAAAAGAAGGCATTAGACCAACTGTTGATAAAAAATGGGGTCAAGCTAGAGAAAAAACACAAGGCAAAAACAATATAAAAGAAAAGAAAGTCGTTAGAGGTGAAGAAGAATTTTCACATAGATTTGATGACACAGTTTCAGCTCCTAAAGAAGCAACATTAAGACAAGTAGGAAAAGCTGCTGTTGTTGGTGGTGCTATAGGAACAGCTTTTGCTTCTGAAGATAAGGGTTATGGTGCTTTAATGGGTATGGTTGCAGGAGTTGTTGCTAGAAAATACATTAAAGGTGTTGATGTTAATCAAGCAAAAATGCGGATGAAATTTTATTCTGCTGCTGATAAAAGTAAAAGTTTAAAAAGAATGTTAGAAATGTCAACAGGTAAAACTATGACAGTTGTAGCAAAAATTCTTAGAGGTAAAGACCCTAAGATGACACATAAACAATTTCTTACTTTTGTAGAAACATATAGTACAAAAAGTACACAAGCTGCAATGAAAAAATTGACGCAAGAAGAAAGAAATGCAATTGACGCAGTTAGAAATTTAATGTTAACATTTAAAAAAGAAGCACAAAGATATGGAATATTAAAAAATAATCAATTTGTAACAGATTACATTGCACATATATTTAAAAACAAGCCACCTAAAGGTGCAGAACTTGAAAGACTTGTTAAGCATTTAGGTGAAAAATTAGAAAACACAACAAAAAATCAAATGGTTCGTACATTAAACGATACTATTGAAGCATTAAGTAAAAAGAAAAGATACGCAGGAAGAATAGAAACTGATGTATTTAAAATATTAGATACATATAGTCGTTCTATGTCTAAAGCAATAGCAGGTGCTCATCTAGTTAATGTTATGAAAAAAGTTGGTATTGTTGATGGTACAAAAACAATGGGTGTTATTGTTAGTAGTACAGAAAAAAATGTTAAAAGAGCCATAGAAATGGGTTATAAAACAGTTGACCAACCTGCATTAAAAGATGTTTATGTACATCCGTTAATAAAAAATTCATTAGAAGATTTCTTTTATACAAGTGTTGGCTCACCTTTATTAATGGATAAAGTAATAGCACTTAATAATGCTATGAAAAGAGTAGCTATATCATTGTCATTTTTCCATGCACAATCTTTAGTTTTATCAGCTGCATATGCAGGTGCTTATATTTTTACCAAAAAAGGTAAAGCAAAAATGAAACAAGTAAGAGCATTAATGGATGGTCAATGGGAAGGAAATTACAAATTTAATAAAGAAACTGGCGAAATTTTACCTGTAGGTAATGTGCTTCCAGACCAAGTAGGTGATTTTACACAAGCTAAATTGTTACAAGAGTTAGCTGATTATGGTGTAGAAATAGGTGTCAAAGCAAATGAATTTGTTGATGCAGGTTATAGCTCGGTTAAAGCATTTTACGACAAACATTTACCACCAATAGGTAAAGCCCAAGATTGGATTGATAAACAAACTTGGGATGTAATGCACGACCAATTAAAAGTGTTTACATACTTAACTGCTAAAGAAAGAGCAATGTCAAGCACCCCAAGAGGTTTGTCAAGAATAGTACCTAAAAAATATTTAGAAAAATGGCGACCATTATCAGAACATGAAGCAAGTGAAATGGCTTCTAAATATGTTAATGATGCGTTTGGTGGACAAAGACATACTAAATTAGCTATAGAATGGCAACAAAAAGCAATAGAAAATGCAAACAATCCAAAGGGTGCTTTGTATAATTGGATTGCTTTAGCAACAACTCCTAGTAAAGCAAAATATGCACAGTTAGTATTGTTTTCACCAGACTGGACAATATCAAATATACGCATAGCGTTTCGTGGCATGGGAATGACAAAAGATTTAGTAACTAAAGTAGCTAAAGGCGGTAAATTAAATGCAAAAGAAATAGCAGAATGGCACCAATACGCAGGATATTTTGTTAGAGGATTAATTACAACATCTATGTTGGCTTATATGGCAAGTGCATTTATGTCTGATGAAGATACACCTTTAGATTTAAAAGATTTTTGGTTAAGAGGTAGGGTAAATTTAGGTGGTGGTGAAGAAATGGTTGTATCAAAACAAATTGCAGAACCAATGCACTGGTTAATGCACCCATTACAAACAGGTCTTAACAAATCTGCTACTTTACCTAAAACAGTAGCAGAAATATTTCTTGGCAGAGAATATTTATCACTTAAACATACTGGTTATATTGGACCAACTATGGATAGGTCAAATCCAAAAGAATTATTTTCTTGGGGATTAGGTAAACTACCAATATCTGTAAGCCCATGGAAAAGATTAGTTACAGATGACAATTACACATTAACTGATGCAAATAAAGCAGCAGTTTTAGGTGCGTTAGGTTTTCCAATATATAAACGAACATAAACAAACAGGAGATTAAAATGGTAAAAAGAGCAGAAAGATTAGCAGAGTTACAAGCTATGATAGAATCAGCAAAAGCTGAGATTAAACAAATACAAGCTGACGAGCAAGCAGAAAAAGCTGAAACAGAAACAGGCAAGGCTATGAATTTTAAAGCAGCCGCTTCTGACGACAGAGGACTTACTGGCAACAGAGATGCTGATGGTAATTTTGTACCAGAGAATGTAGATGGTGCTCCAATGAATTTTAAAGAAGCAGCAGGTAGTAAAGGTGGACTTGAAGTACCTATTACAGTAAGCAAAGAAGAAATGGATGAAAGAGTTATTGATAAAGATATGAGAACAGATGAAGAATCTGCTCGTAGAAAATTTACAGGGGTTGAGCCTGTAGAAACAGTACCTTCATCTCAAGGTGGTGATTTAGAAATGGGTGGTGGTAGAGCCAAAGGTGAAGAAGTAGAGCCTTCTGAAAGAACTATGGGTTTTCAAACTGATGAAGGTGGTATCATGAGTGTTGATGAGAAAGATGATTACTGGAAAACACAAGAGGGGTATGATAAAGCACTTGAAATGTATGGTCGTAAACCAGCGTGGATTAAAGAACCTACTTTACAATGGAATCCAGAAGAGCAAAAGTATGAAAAAATTGAAGAAGAAGAGTTTGAAGATTTATCTTCTCCTGCTATTTCTGATGATGTCAAGGCTTTGTTTGGCTAGTATGACTTCTGAAGAGATTGAACAATCATTACTTAGGGCAGGTTTCGAACCAGATGAGATACCTGCTTTACTAGGTAACATTGATGTAGAAACTGGTGGAACATTTGACTTTCGCCAGATAGAGAATACTACTAAGGAACAAAAAGGATATGGTTTATTCCAGTTTACTGGAGGACACCTTACATCTTACTTAGATTACTTAGAAGATACTGAGCAAGAAGATAGTGCTGATGCTCAGACTAAGTTTGTATACGCTAACATCTATGACAAAGAACCACCTCATGTTATAGGTGCAGGGAATCAAAGAAAAATACAAGAGGCATTTGATGATGGTAGTTTTACCGATAAGTCTGATGTCTTTGCTAGGTGGTATGAACGCTTTGAAGGTTCAGAGGATGACGATACTATCGTTCCTGGCCTTTTTCGTGGGCGTTGGTATGACAAATACCTAGATAAGTTCGATAGATTTATCGAAGATAGTCAAGCACCATCATACAATGAGAGAATAAAGAGGGCTAGGAAGTACGATTAGTTACCTGTTTGTTGGCACAAGTACAGGTAAACTTGCTAAAAGGATGCTACCTAACACCCCGCCTTTGTTGATTGTACATACCCACATCAACTGTAGTTTTTAACTTTACACTACCACCTCATGAATAATGGAGGGAGTGATAGTGCTCAAGGATGTACTCCCTGTAAGGATTACCCCTCCTAAATTAGGTAACTGGCAATCTTAATTTCTCTCTATCTAAATTAGCTACGGATAACTCTCCGTTTAAAGCCATCAACTTCAGCAAAGACGAACGACTTATTCCATATCGTTCTGCTTTAGCGTCTATAAATTTTAAATCACGCTTATTAATCTTAATGTTAATTTGTTCTGTTGCTTCGTTCATAACTTTTCTCAATCAAATAAGATGTATTATATACCAGTATAGAGAATGTATTTAAAGTTTACACACACCATCTTCGCAATCATCGTCTGCTGGTGCTGATACAATGTACTCGTTTTTATTTAATTTAGGTCTTGGTGTTTTAGATGATTTAGTTAGTAGGTTTCCATGTTGGTATTGTTCAATCAGATTATCATAACTTCGTATCTCACATCTTTTATAGTATATTTGATAAGCCTCTTCAAACTTAAGACTTAATACTTTTGCTCTTTGTGCATAATCTGTAGCCAATGCGTCACATAATTCTAACCTCGTCATTTTGTTCTATCTCCTTTTGTTTGTACAAGATGTAACCCTTATTACTATATATCTTTCTAGCAAATATCTCTACTACTTGTCTGTCATCTATAAAAAAAACACCATTCAAAGAATCTAATATCGCTTTGATGTAGTTATCAATGTCTGAATTGTTACTACAGTAGGTGTTGTTTAACTCTTGTTTCTTTTTCTTTGACCATGATTCTGGTATCTTAATCATAAAGTCTATTTCAACACGGACTAGCTTTTCAGAGAGAGTCGTATCTAACTCACTGATTAGTGCTTCCATGTCTTGTTTGAACTTAGTGTACTTCTTTGGATAATAAGTAGACCACCTGCTGACTCTTGGTCTACTTGCTGGTACAGGGTTTATTTCAAATCTCTGAGTACAAATCATACCTTAAAGATTCTAGTTTATCTATAGCAATAGACAATATAAATCTTATTTCCATATCTCTGGGTTCGTCTTGCTCTCGTGCTACTTCTAAAGCGTCTTGGATGTTCGTTCTTATTTCGTTTATAGACTCTTCATGTCGTTGTATACTCATTGTAAACTGCTATTTTATAATCTTGATTATGTGGTAACTTGATACCCCATTCACCAGAAAACATTTCTATCTCACAAATGTAATCTATGAATTCATCGATACTTAACTTTCTTGTTGAGGGTATTTGGGAAATCTTCTTACCCTTCTTAGTTGTAAATTCGATCTTGGGTAGGAATTTGTCTGCTAACACTAAGTGCATTTCATCTTTTGAGTAACCTACTTCCTTAGATAAGATATCAACCCAGTAGAAGTACAGTCTATTCTGAGCGTCTGAACGCTTAGACTTCTGTATCGTAACAACTGCTTCGTTACTCATTGGGTTTTCAAGGAAGTAATCTTGGACTAAACTTTTGAATATTGTTTCTTTAGGTTTATCTTTTTGTATAACTCTACTAATCATTATAGCATACTGTCAATCTGTAGTTGGATATATTGCATAGCTTTTCTTAGGTCTTGTATCTGACCCTCGCCCTCATGCTTATACTGATACCTCGCAAGATATTTAACGGCATTCCCAATACAGAAGTTCATGTCTTGAGAAATGATAAAGTCAATAGGCTCTATCTCGCCCTTAGTATAATGCGAGGGGTTAGTTATACTATTGTGTATCTTATCTTTAGCCACCGACCCAGCCAAGCAACAAGCCCACAATAACAATAGCTAAAAAAACCGTGAGGCTTTTATCAGCTAATACTTTTTCAATCATCTCTTTCATATCTTACTCCTAATATTAAAAAAGGGTATAGACTTCAAAGTTGTAAGCACTAAATGAAGTAAAAAAAAACTATACCCAGAAGTATTATAACTTAATAAGGTTATTACGCAAGAGTATTTTCTGTGTTTTAAATACTGCTCGTGCTACCTGTAGTTCAAGCCACTCTCTTTCTATAGGTGGGTCTAACTGTCGTCTGCCATCTATAATATCATGACAACTGGCACAAGCATACATGCCAAACAGGTCTGATACCTTAGTTCCCATGCCTCCACCGTTCATGTGGGCATAAACTACGGTTTCATTTTCGGGCATACAGCCCTCTAATCTTACTTGGCAAGGCATACCCCTTGCTGAT
>Ga0222717_10002933_pt1 | contig 13012 bp, 15 predicted proteins | sample C33_18DmetaG_FD_165053 | JGI IMG/M metagenome (GOLD analysis project Ga0222717, IMG submission 165053) | Estuarine water microbial communities from San Francisco Bay, California, United States - C33_18D | ecosystem: Environmental > Aquatic > Marine > Unclassified | place: USA: California...
GATGATGGGCGCTTTGCCTCGAACGAAGGAAGAGAAGTGGGTGCCGGGCCTTTTGGGTATTGGTTGAGAGGGCACCAGGTGACGATCGATCGATGTGAGGCGTATGGAGTGGCGGTGGGAGCGTTCACGACGTTCACGCACTCGCGTTTCAACCGGGATCCGAAATCGACGAACCACGCGTTGCCCAGGTTTGATCGATGTTTTGCCTATGGAAACTTTCTGACGTCGTTGATCGAGATCCAGTATAGCCTGCATACGCAGAACACGCTGACGAACTTCACAGGAGTGAACCTGTTATCGACGAAGGACGGGAAAGGTGGTTGGGGACTAGCGGTGATCCACTCAAACGAGTTTCATTTGAAAAACTGTGAGTTCATCGGGAGCGGAGGAGAGTATGGAGCCTCGACGTTTAATGGGACGAAAGGAAAGTTGATCCTGGAGGACACGAGCTTCACCGGCTTCAGAGAGGTGACCGGCCGCTGGCCGGACGGTGTCGTCGGAGTGAATGCGACCTCCGACCCAGATCCGGAGTCCACGCCGGATTCAGAGCTCACGCCGGATTCAGAGCTCACGCCGGATCCCGAGCCCACGCCGGATCCCGAGCCCACGCCGGATCCCGAGCCCACGCCCGATCCTGTTGTCACGCCAGATCCAGAACCAACGCCCGATCCCGAGGCCGCAGATGGTCTCGCACGACTGGGTGCTGATCCAGTAACGGTGAAGGTTTCCATTCCTGAGACTACAACCAAGACAGTGTTAGCATCTGGGTTTCTTTCTGCTTCTGATGTTACCGAGGCCGATGTAGTACACATCTCTGTGGGTAAAGAATTGATCGTGGACCGAGTGATTGCGGTGCGGACGTTTGCAGTGAGTGGAAAGCTCACGTTGCTGCCGGGAGCCCGGCTCTATGTGGAGACGGTGCGCGTGTTAGAGTCTGGTCATCTAGAAGCCCGAGGTGAAGACATCGAGTTTATCTTCTCAGGTCGAGCCAATACGGACGCGGGCCGCACGGGACTTGGAATTGTGTCTAACGGCAGGGTAGACCTGATTGGCAATGCGAGTCCGAGTCACGCCACGTCGGCGAGTGGGGTGAGGGAAGGCTCTCGAGTGATCACAGTAGGGAATGCGTCAGGATGGAAAGTGGGCGATCAAGTGGCCTTCCCGGACGTGCAGGTTCTGACGATTCCGCGCTGGAGGTTAGATAGTGACCCGAGCCTCTACAACGACAAGCAGACGGAGATCAAGACGATCACGGCGATCCAAGGAATGCGAGTGACATTGGACTCCCCGCTGGATGCGGATCACCTCACGTCGGGAGAGCACGGACCAGTGGCGCATCTGAGTCGGCCCATCAAGCTACGGACAGCGGGAGAAAGCCCCGAGCGAGCGCACGCCATGTTCATCGGAAAGACGCGAGTGCATGGAGTCGAGTTCATCGACATGGGCCGGACAACAGCCGAAGTGCTAGACACCACGAACAATGTGATCGGGCGCTACCCCTGCCATGCGCACTTCTCACCAGACTTTGAGTTTACCCATGTGACGGTGCATGCGTCCTCTGAAGAGAAGATCGGGAGTCCTCGCCACGGGATCGTGCACCACAGCAGCTACGGGAATGTGCGAAACTGTGTGGTGGTGAATGCGCAAGCCTCATGCTTCTTCTTCGAGGACGGTGATGGAGGTGGAGCATGGTCAGACAATGTGGCTTATTCCGGAGGATCGATCTACCACTATGAAGGAGATGATGGGCGCTTTGCCTCGCACGAAGGAAGAGAAGTGGGTGCCGGGCCTTTTGGGTATTGGTTGAGAGGGCACCAGGTGACGATCGATCGATGTGAGGCGTATGGAGTGGCGGTGGGAGCGTTCACGACGTTCACGCACTCGCGCTTCAACCGTGATCCGAAATCGACGAACCACGCGTTGCCAAGGTTTGATCGATGTTTTGCCTATGGGAACTTCCTGACGTCGTTGATCGAGATCCAGTATAGCCTGCATACGACGAACACGCTGACGAACTTCACGGGAGTGAACCTACTCTCGACGAAGGACGGGAAAGGTGGTTGGGGACTAGCGGTGATCCACTCAAACGAGTTTCATTTGAAAAACTGTGAGTTCATCGGGAGCGGCGGAGACTATGGAGCGTCGACGTTTAACGGGACGAAAGGAAAGTTGATCCTGGAGGACACAAGCTTCACCGGGTTTAGAGAGGTGGCCGGCCGCTGGCCGGACGGTGTCGTCGATTAGGGGGCGATTCCACTTCGGAGTAGCTCTCCGAAGAATTTCCCAGACTTTATTTGAGCCGTTTCGCTTGAAAGGAGTCTCATGCTATGGTGCCGACTTGAGTCTATCGAGTCGGCCCATTTGCATTGTCTTGGAATCACTGGAATCATGCGTGTCTCACCCAACCTCGCACCCTGCTCGCTGATCCCAGCGGTAGCCCCATTGCATGGAGTCTGACTCACCGCAGCCCTCGAATACAGATCAGGACCGAGAACTCGTGGAGCGGTCAAAGGCCGGAGATACCGAGGCATTTGACGAGCTGGTGCTGAAATACAGTCCGAAGCTCTACGCGATGATCTACAATATGACTGGGAATCGCGAAGATACCCACGACGTCCTTCAGGACGTCTTTGCCAAGGCCTATCGCTCCATCCGACGCTTTCGCGGCAAATCCGCGTTTTACACGTGGATCTACTCTATTTCGGTGAATATGACCCTGAATTTCCTCAAGAAACGGGGCCGTCGGCGGAAACTCAGCCTGGAAGAGCTGACCCCGTCTTCAGCCCTGGATCAGGAGTATCAGGAGGCCACTGCGTCTAGCGATCCTGTGAGAGAGGCCGATATTCACGAGCTTCAAATTAGATTGAACGAAGCGATGCTGGAGCTGTCTGAAGATCATCGGACAGTGGTGACACTGTTCGACATCCAAGGAATGCCTCATGCGGAAATCAGTACCATACTCGGAATCTCCCAAGGAACCGTGCGATCGCGCCTGTTCTACGCCCATCGACAGCTTCAAAACCATTTGGAAGAGTTTCGGAGTTGAAAGCCAGTCGCGCGATCTAGAGAGTAGCCAGACGATGGACGACGAAACGCTTCAGAAGCTACTCCGATTCAAACGGCAAGAAACGCCCTCTCCGGCTTACTTTGACGCCTTCCTACGTGAATTTCATCAGCGTCAGCGCCGGGAGTTACTCAAGACCTCATCTCTCGGGATTCTCTTTGAGCGGGTGAATACCTATCTTTCTGATCCTCGTAGCCAAGCCTGGGCCTACGCGCCGGTTATGGCTCTATTTGTGGTCGCATTTTATGTGTTCATCGGCATGACGGCGGAGACATCGATTCCATCGGTCCCATCGCTTGCTAATGTCTCGATGGAACAGGCGAAGTATGCTTTCAATGACGCCCCAGCTGTCGACTACAGGACGGGTGGCCCTACAGTTCTCAATACAGTAGACAATGTGCCGCCTCTTCCGATCCAAGCGTCTGCCTTTCTAGTGGTGCCACGATTGCAGCTCCCTTTGAGCCGGGATGAGGCCTTCCAGCAGCTACAGCTCATTAGTAACTAACTCGGTGGGTGACGGAACTTCGTGGGTGACGTATCATCTGTAAATGATGACACGAATTCTTGCACAATATTCACCTGCTTTGGACACTGCAGCAACCGATGGTGCCAAGCTTGTGATGCTTGGGGTGATCTTTGTCCTCCTGTCAGGTCTTCTCGCATTCATCTTTCGCTTGCGCTATCTCTCTCGGCATCCAATCAAAGAAGTGGACGACCTTGAGGCCATGGTAGAATCACGGGAGAGTGAAAAAGCTCCTCCGAAGTCTTGGTAAGAAGGACTTTCGATTGCGTGTTCGTGTTAGTCTGGCACGCCGAAATCTTCACTGAAACTTCGGGTGCCCTGGCTTCTTGCGGAAGAGTGTTTCTTTATCCAGCGCGCACCCTTGGCAGTTGAGAGTGGTGCAGATCTTCTCGGTGAGCTTGTCTTGTAGAATGTCCTCGGGTCCGGGTGATGGCACCCACTCGGGCTGAAATGGCTTGGGCAAAGGCTTCGTAGTCTCTGGTATGGCGGGCATTTCCTGCGGCACGTAGCTTCGATCTTCGCGGGTGGCGTAGAGCAGCGCAACTACAGCCAAGGCGAGAACGGGAGCCACTTTATGCATGCTAGAAAGGTGATTTTATACTACGAATTGGGCGATTTGTCATGCTGATGTCATGGTAATGTCATCTAGCCGGGGTATTTACTCCTAAGCTGAACAATGCGTCCGGCGTCAAACGAACATCGAACCAACACAAAACTATCATGAAACTTACGATTACAACTCTCATCGCGGTCTTGGTCGCTTCCATGGCCTTGGTGGCCACAGCACAAGATCCGGAGAAGAAGGCTCCTGAAGCCAAAGCGTCTGAGAAGAAAGAAGAGCCTCGTCGTGGTGGTCGTAGTGCCCGCGGTGGAGCTGGTGGTGGTCGCGGCGGAGATATGCTCGCTAGATTGCCGTTGTATAAGGCTCTTGATGCAAACAAAGATGGTGAAATCTCTGCGAAAGAAATCGAGAACGCTGTAGCGGCTCTCAAGGAGCTGGACGAGGATGGCGACGGCAGGTTGAGCAGGAAAGAAATTGCTCCAGCCTGGGGAAGTCGCGGTGGTGATAGGCAGCGTGGTGGTGACCGTGCTGGTGGACGCCAACGTGGTGGCGGCGGTGAAGGTGGTCGCCCAGAGCGTCCAGCGCGTCCGAAGCGCCCTTCTGCTGACGAAAAATAAAACATTCTTGTTTCTTGGCAGCCTTCTCTAACTTGACAGGGGAGGCTGCCTTCAAGTGATTTCTATCCACTTCCTAACGTCATGTCTAAACGCTCTCTACTTCTTGGTGGCGGTTGGTTGCTTAGTGCAGTTGCCACTTTTGGTCTCGGTTGGACTTTGAAACCTGGCCCTGAGTCAACTTCTAACAGTGCGTTGAGCGCTTCCGGTGGGGAAGGTTCTTTCGTCCCTGCTGTTAGGTTGAAAAGTGAGGAAGCGATTGCTGCCGCGAAACGTGTGGACGGACCCTTTCTCGAGAAGTACGTCATCGGTGATCAGATCTCGCCGGAAAGCATGACTGCGGCAATGAAGGAGGTGTTAGGGAAAGATGATCCTTTGAAGCGGGCGGCTCTTATGTCAGCGTTGCTTGCTCAGCTTACTCCAGAGAATGCGAAGGCTGCGTGGGAGGTAATGAAGGATTCGCGAGGAGGAGGTCGGCGAGGTCCTGGCGGAGACAACAGCCGCCAGCTGTTTTTAAATGCTTGGGGGCGGGTTGATGGGGAGGCGGCGCTGACCGAACTGATGGTGGCAATGCAAACCGAAGGTGGGGAAGAAGGTCGTGGTCGCGGAGGCCGAGGTGGTCGAGGGGGAGGTGACCGAGGACGTGGTATGATGGATACTTACAGTGCGCTTACGGGATGGGCGACAGCTGATGGAGCGAATGCGGCAGAGTTTGTGGATGGTCTTGAGGACGATCGGATGAAGGGAGTGTATATGAATGGCATCGTGCGTGGTATGTTAGTCAATGGAGTGGATGAAGCAGTAAAGTATGTGAGCAATCTTCCTGAGGGGACGGAGAATAAGGATCGCTACATGTCGAGTATTGCAGATGAAATGTTAGAAGAGGGTGTGTCGTCCGCGACGAAATGGGTGGATGCGCTTGGTGATGATAGTTTGAAAGAAGGTGCCATGACTCGGGTCGCTTCGGAGTTTGTGCGAGACGACTTGGAGGGGGCCGTAGCTTGGGTGGCTGACCATGCTGGGGAGTCGTATGCCAATGATGCTGTCGAGGAGGTCGCTGAGCGGTGGGCAGAACAGGACCCACAGGCAGTGATCGAATGGGGAGCGGACTTGCCCGAGAGCGCACAAGCTGAGGTTTACTATCAGGCGCTCGATGAGTGGACAAAGAGTGATGCCCTCGCGGCTAGTGAGTATCTTACAAGCATGCCTGTATCAGCAGCGAAAGACTCTGCCGTGGAAGGCTTTGCGACGGAGTTGGCTAAGGAGGATCCGGAATCGGCCATAGTATGGGCACAGACGATCGGCGATGAATCTCTGCGAAGCGACGCAGTGACCGAAGTTGCTCAGAATTGGTATCGGCAGGATCAGGCCGCTGTGAAAGCTTGGTTGCCCACGAGTGGTTTATCACAAGATGCTCAGGCAGCAGTGACGGCACCGCAGGACCGCGGTGGGAACTTTGGTGGACGAGGTGGTGGTGGGCGAGGCCGTGGACGTTAGGCGGCTCAAGGTTATTGATTCCCACACAGGTGGGGAGCCGACGCGTATCGTCATTGACGGTGGTCCGAATCTCAGGAGCGGATCACTAGCGGAAAGGCGAGACCTTTTGCTGGAGCAACATGATTGGTTGCGTTCTTCCGTGGTGAATGAACCTCGCGGGTCTGATGCCTTCGTGGGAGGGATTCTTTGTGAGCCGGCGGATGCTACGTGCGATGTTGGCGTCATTTATTTCAACAACACCGGCTATCTGAACATGTGTGTGCATGGGACGATTGGTTTAGCGGTGAGTCTCGCTTGGTTAGGCCGAGAGGGGAAAGATGGTCTGACAAGAATTGAGACACCTGTGGGGGTTGTCACGAGTAAGCGCCATGTTGATGGCCGAGTGACTGTAGCTAATGTGCCCAGTTACCGATCGCAGAAAGATCTCCGGCTCCGAGTCGATGGATTTGGCGACGTCGTGGCGGACATTGCGTGGGGGGGCAATTGGTTTCTCCTTGTTCAGGAACATTCGTTAGAGGTGAGTTATGCGAATATACCCAACCTGACGCGTTTCTGTCAGGCTGCGCGCGATTTGCTTGAGCGCGAAGGTATCTATGGTGATGATGGAGGTGAGATTGATCACATCGAAGTCTTCGCGGCTGCGGAAGGTATTGACGCAGATAGCCGTAACTTTGTGCTTTGTCCTGGCGGTGCCTATGATCGCTCACCGTGTGGCACTGGAACTAGTGCGAAGTTGGCCTGTCTTCATGAATCTGGACGATTGCCAGAAGGGAAAGTTTGGCGCCAAGCGAGTATCCTCGGCAGTGTCTTTGAAGGCCAGGTAATTCGCGACGGGCAGGGGCAACTGATTCCGCAGATCACTGGTAGCGCCTTTGTGAATGGGGAATCTACTTTAATATTGAACCCGGACGATCCCTTTTGTGATGGGATCACGCCAAATACAGTGTTTTAGAGTCATGGCGCCAAGCGGTTCACCACGCCAGTTCTAGCTGCCTTCCTTGAGGTGGCGTGAAGTGGGTTGTTTCCAAAGGAGGGATTACTCGGTCCAGGCCATGTCGCTTTCGGCTGACCATGAATAGCGTCCTGAGATCCTCCGCCGCGCGACCGCTGCCTCGCATGCGATTGCCGAACTCCGTTTCATTGAGACTACCGGTTTCACGAAACTCTCTGATGCGGCCGAGTATCTTTTCTTTATGGCCGGGTAGAAAGTCTTCTAACCAATGGGCGAAGATGTCTTTTACTGCATGGGGTAAACGGACAAGCGTGTAGCTAGCGCGGATGGCTCCATGATCGGCCGCTGCTTCAAGAATCGCTGGAATTTCGTGATCGTTGAGCCCCGGGATGATGGGGGCGACATTGATTGATGCGGGAATGCCAGCTTTGCCTAGGCGACGCACCGCATCCAAGCGTTGCTGAGGGCTTGAAGCACGTGGTTCCAACCGATGAGCGAGTTTAGGATCAAGTGTGGTGATAGAGAGTGTGACCGAGGCTGCGCCCACCCGAGCCATCGGTTCTAGCAAATCAATGTCTCTCGTGACCAAGTGGTTCTTGCTGATCATTCCGACAGGATGCAAGCATTTGGAAAGTACTTTGAGACATTGCCGAGTGATTTCCAATCGCTTTTCCACGGGCTGGTAACAGTCGGTCACGCCGCTGCAAGCCAGTGTCTTGGGTTCCCAATGCTTGCGCGAAAGGGCTAGTTCTAACAGATTAGCCGCTTCGGGCTTCACCATGATCTTGGATTCGAAATCAATCCCGGCATCAAATCCCAGGTATTCATGATAGGGGCGAGCGTAGCAATAGGCGCAGCCGTGCTCACAGCCTCGGTAGGGGTTTAGGCTAATGTCGAAAGGGATGTCTGGGCTGTCATTCTTGGAGATGATGCTCTGAGTGTCGTCTCGAAGGAATGTGGTCTTGATCGCCCGCGGAGGGTTTTTAAGATCGTCATCGGGCGCCTGGCCGGCCTGAATCTCAGGCTCCCATTCGATCTGAAGTTTCTCGAACCGATTGGGAGGGGCTTCGGCAGCACCGCGTCCGCGAGCGATCTTGCGGGAGAGTCCATGTGGATTGCGCATTCCTACTACTAACTGTTCATGTGAACACATCAAGCGAAGATGCTTGCCTGAAATTTTCTATTAATTATAAGAAGCGCTACATGTAGTGGTGCCTTTCTCATTGACGCTACTACATCTTGCGATAGCCTCTCAAATAAGATGCGCTGTGTTCGCTGCGGAAACCATGAGGATAAGGTGATCGATTCCCGTTCAAACAAGGATGGGATGTCGATTCGCCGACGTCGGCAATGCCTCAAGTGTGATCATCGTTTCACGACGTATGAGGCTTTAGAGCAGCGCGAACTGTATGTGATTAAGCGTGACAAGACGCGCGAGCCTCTAGAGCGCGCTAAACTCCTCCAGAGCCTGAGTAAGGCAGCCGAGAAACGGCCGATCAGCCGGGAGACCCTGGAGGAATCTGTCGACGGCATCATTAGCGAGCTCGAGGAGATCGGCGGTGCTGAGGTAGAAGCTTCTCGGATCGGTCTGGCCGTGATGCGCAAGCTGAAGGCGATCGATCCCGTGGCCTACGTGCGCTATGCCTCCGTCTACAGATCCTTCCAAGATGTCGGCGAGTTTCTGAATGAGATCCAGAATATGAATGATGATCCGATGCACGGCACTCATCACCCCGAGCTTTTTAAAGTAAAAGAACCTAAGCCTAAACCATCTGCTGGAGCGGCCAAGACCCTCTCATCTTCATCAACATGATTTCACTGGCATCAGGACTTCCTGTCCTCCAAATTGGCGATCGCGGCGTGAGTCACTATTCATCGGACTGGCTCGAAACGTCGATTCGCTCAGCAGCAGCGGAGGCGGGGCACGAGAAATGGTGGTTCGCTACGGACATCGTTAGGAGTCTGTTTTTATATCTGCGAGATCGTTTTCAAGACACTGTGATCACTGTAAATCAGCTTTTCGAGAAGCTTCGTCTAACGCTAACGGCTTTGGGCTTCCAAGATATTGCCACCCATCTGCATGATCAGGTGCCACCATGTCGAATCTCGCTCATGCAGCTCGCTGTTGAAGCTGAGACAAATGGGTTCTATGAATTTTACTTCTTCAGGAGGCTCGGAGAGAGTTTAGATGATGCAGTTGCCACTGGCACGCATCTGATTGCTACCAATGGGTTGCGGCGTGCTATACGTAGACTGTGTGGAGCGAAACGCTGGTCTCCTAGTTGCGAGCGCCTGTATCAAGACACACTTACATTTATCCGCAATCGAACAGCAGACCATCACGCGGTGCGTGTGCAGATCGCCTAGATAGCGCTATGCCTACGCTGTTTGAGAAGATCATCGCCCGCGAGATACCTGCAGAGATCGTCTATGAAGACGATCTTTGTTTCGCCTTTCATGACATTAGCCCGCAGGCTCCTGTTCACGTCCTTCTCATCCCGAAGAAACCTATACCTCGAGTCGGGGAAGCGACTGAAGAAGATCAGGACTTGTTAGGCCACCTCCTACTGAAGGTGGGCCTGTTGGCAGAGGAACTAGGATTAAAGGAGACAGGATTCCGTATCGCCGTGAATCATGGCAAGGATGGCGGTGAGACAGTGCCTCACATGCACATTCACTTGCTTGGTGGCCGTCCGTTGACCTGGCCTCCTGGTTAGGAAGTTAAAGAAAAACCTTCACGGAAGTGCGGGGCGACCATGGTGTTGGCCAAGGCATCGTTGGTGAACTTCATGGCGTCTGCGTCCCATTCCAGGCGCTTTCCTGAGCGTTGGATGGCGATCATCCCCAACAATCCGATCTCGCTGAGGGCTCCACCGTATTCGAAATTCGAGCCCGCTTCTTTGCCTTCCCGAATGGCGGAGAGCCAATCTTTCTGATGCTGACCACCAGGAACTCGGGTGATCTTCTCTTCAGGTCGTTTGAAGTCCTTCATGCGTTTTTCTGGAATTAGACGACATCCACCGGCGCCGTGTGAGCCGTGCATGATCGCACCTTCCGTGCCGTGCACAACAGCACCCGTGCCAACAACCTTGCGATCGGTTCCCTCGAAGACTTCCGGACGTGGGATGCCGTGCTTGCCGTCGTGCCAGATGATCTTCATTGGGCCATTCTTCTCAGTGGCGGCGAATTCGAAGGTGATTTTTACTCCAGCAGGATAGAACTCCGAGTGGATCTTGGGATCGTAACCTTTGGTCTCAGCAGTGATGGCTGTTGGCATGGCTAATCCAAGTGCCCAGAAGGTCGGATCTAGCACATGACAAACCCAATCACCGATGCAGCCACTGCCGAAGGCGGAATAGCCACGCCAGTTGAACGGCAAGTAGTTGGGATGATAGGGGCGATCCTGCAGTGGCCCTAACCAGCGGTTCCAGTCGAGATTCTCCGGAACTTCGTGCTTCCGCTGAAACTCGCTTGCTTTGTCGATCTGACAGTAAACTTGCTTGAATGCGTCACAACCGGCGTGGACCTCGGTGATTTCTCCGATCATGCCTTCCCAAACCATTTCGCAGAAGAGCCTGATATGGTTGGAAGAGTGGCCTTGATTGCCGACCTGAGTGATCACCTTTTTCTCCTTGGCAGCTTTGCGCATAGCGCGCACTTCTGCCACAGTGTGAGCGAGAGGCTTTTCACAGTAGACATGCTTCCCATGCTTGATGGCTTCTAACGCAGCCACGGAGTGAGTGTGGTCAGGAGTAGCGACAAGGACAGCGTCTATGCTGTCGCCCATCTTCGCAAACATCTCTTTGTAGTCTGTGAAGCGCTTGGCATTAGTGAACTTCTTGAACGATCCTTCTGCGCGCTTCTTGTCGACATCACAGAGACCGACGATGGCTTCATCGGTCATTCCACCCAGGTCCGCACCTCCCTGACCGCCACAACCAATAGCGGCTACGCGGATCTTGCTGTTGGGAGTGGGTTTGCCGTCCTTAGCCCGGATGACGTGGCTGGGAACGATCTGAAACCCAAAAGTGGCGGCAGCAGTTTTGCTAAGGAAGGATCTACGTTTCATGGGCGTGTCTTAGCAAAACAGCGCAGCAGCATCAAACGAATTCCCATGGATTATGCTGGCTTGAGTGCCGCTGCGAGTTTGGTATCGGTGTCTTATGAAGATACTTCTCTCAGGCTTCCTTCTCACTCTCGCCATTTCTCATGCCGATACCAAGCACGTCTATTTCGGGACGAGCGGTCGCGAGGCCAAAGGCATTTATCAAGCCAAGTTTGATTCGGAGAAAGGCGCGCTTTCAGTGCCTACATTGGCAGCTGAAGTGAAGTCGCCGGGTTTTCTCGCCATGCATCCAAATGGGGATGCACTCTATGCCGTAGCCAATACGCCTGATGGCGCGGGAGTCGTTGCCTACACCGTGGATGATGCCGGCGCACTAACGCTTCTTAACACAGCGCCGATCGGTGACGGTGGTGGCGCGCATGTGGCCGTCCACCCGTCAGGCAAGTTGTTGCTTACCGCGCAGTATGGTGGTGGGTCGACTGCCTGTTTCAAACTAGCGGTCGACGGGAAACTGGCAGGTCTCCCGGTACTTCATGAACATGAAGGAGGATCGAAAGTCGTCGGCAAACGCCAAGACAGTCCACACCCGCATTGGTGCGGATTCTCTCCAGACGGTAAATTCGCCTTTGTGCCAGACCTTGGGATGGACGGCATTGTGATCTACAAAGTGGACGCGAAGAATAGTTCGATTTCAAAGCACGGATTCGCTGCATCCATTCCAGGTGGTGGCCCACGTCACATGCGTTTCTCGGTGGATGGCAAATTCATTTACCTTCTCAATGAACTTGCTCTAGCGGTCAGCACTTTTGCCTATGATGCGGACAAAGGAACGGCTACTCTATTGACCACAACACAGTCGCTATCAGACGCTGTGAAAGCGAAGGAGACCTTCAATTCGGCATCCGAGATCCTCGTGCATCCGAACGGGAAGTTTGTTTATTCAGCGAATCGTGGTAATGATAGTGTCACCGCCTACGTTGCAAATCCGAAGACAGGTGAACTCGCCGTGACCGAGGTTGAGCCCATTCGAGGTGCTTGGCCAAGGAACATTAATATTGATGCGACTGGAAAATGGCTGCTCGCAGCCGGTGCCCAGTCGAATACCATTTCTATGTTTGAGATCAATCAAGAAAGTGGTGAGCTGACGTTTCACCGTGGAAAGATTGTTAACGTGCCCGGCTCTATTTGCATCCTCTTCGGATACTAGAACCAGTTGAGTTTCTCCGCTTCTTTTCGGTAGAATATGCCCAGTAGGCGTGCGTGTGCCGTGATGAAATACAGCATGAGAAGTGTGGCGATACCTTGGTTGACCATAGGATTGCCTGACAGATTATTTATGATGTCGTTCATAAGAAAGGGCAAGCCAACAGCGACGACACCGACGATTGCGTAGGCTGGTAATGTTCTGGCGATGCTAGGAATCACGCGGATGGGGTTGGCGCCACCGAGATTGCCAAGGATGACCACGCCGAGAAGGGCCATGGGAAAGTAGAACATTCCAAATGCCTGAGTGGCTAAAGAGAGCGGTGAATCCTCTCCTGTTTGCCAGTGCCCGGAGTAAATTTGAAATAATCAGGACTCCGATGACTTGCAAGGTCGGTATGACCATGTCAGGCGGATTCAACTTGCTAGCGCACAAGAGGTCGGCAGAGACGCGGTAAGGTGGTAGGGCATCGCTCAACTACTAAACCAAACAATGCCAAAGACTTACCGGCGCCTGTGCCAACATGACAG
>Ga0222717_10002940_pt1 | contig 12996 bp, 17 predicted proteins | sample C33_18DmetaG_FD_165053 | JGI IMG/M metagenome (GOLD analysis project Ga0222717, IMG submission 165053) | Estuarine water microbial communities from San Francisco Bay, California, United States - C33_18D | ecosystem: Environmental > Aquatic > Marine > Unclassified | place: USA: California...
TTGTACATTAAGTACATACCGTCCCAATTGAATTCTTCTTTCACAAATTTAGTCATAATATATCCTCTCTTTTTTCACTCTATACTTACAGTATACATGTTTTCATAACAAATGTCAAGGCTTATTTTCCTATAATCCAGCGAATTTTGCCAGTAACCATAACATCACAAAAACGAACACACCGAACCATATTAATGATTTTAACATATATTATCCTCTTTCTATTGCTTGAATTAACTTTCTTTTGATAGTCACCAGACTATCCTCGTTTGCTTGGTATCTAATACCAATACCACCCTTGGTAATCCACCTTGTAATATTGTCTGGTTTATCATCAATCAATATATTTGGTGTACCATCAAGTCTGTTTGTAGCATACTTTTCTTTTTGTCCAGTAAAGATAATGTTCTGAACTTCTGGTAAATAACCCATTCTGGTTAACCATACTCTCTTCCAATATGCAGAGTTGTCCCTGTCACCTCTTAGTGGTGAAGAACATATACCCCAATCGTCACCAGCAACTGTCTTTACAAATTCGACTAGTTCGTCTGATGTTGGGTATTTCTCTAATGTATTGAAAAAGTCAGTACCTTGCAATTCTGCAATGGCCATCTCTTTATTTGGAATCTCTTTCCAATGTTTCTTATCAAACTTCTTGGCGAAACCGTCAAAGAAGTCTGCAATCACACCGTCCATATCTAAATAAATTGTCATTTTCACTCTTTCTTTTTTCATCATATACACATAGTATACATGTTTTTATAACAAAAGTCAAGGCATTTATAGGCGAAAAAACCCTTGAAAAACAAGGGTTTTCTGCATTACTGTAATTTAGGGAGTGTTATTTGCGTGCTTTTTTCGCTAATTCTTGCGAAATCCACCGTTTTGCGATATGGTTGCCTACCTTCTTGCGAACTAGTACCATGATACGTTTCCATACTTTAGAGAATATGTCCTCACCAGCATCATTATTGTCTACAATGACAAAATTAGAGTTACCAAACAACCTCTGGAATTTACCGATGTTCTTCTGAACCTCTTTCCACATCTTTTCAACTTCTTTCTCTGGTAGTGTACGTTTACGGTCAGCATTACGTTCCTGTGCCGTATCCAAAGATGTATTAACGAATATCATATAACAGTCATATCCCAAACCTTTGAGCATTGACACTTGTTTGGATATCTTATCGTAATCCTTACCAGTACCGTCAATGATATGTCCCAAACGTCCTTCAATGTAATTAGATTGCATTGTCTTGACTGTCTTTTTCGCTTTAACACGAGTGTCTTGTCCCAAGTCTGAGTAGATATCCTCTGGTGTAGTATCTAGTCCTACATCCTTTAACATCTTCTCATAGACATCATCACTGTTAACAATCTTCATTCCAAGTCCACCAGTTGTTCTACGAACAACATAAGACTTACCACTACCAGGCCCCCCTGCTAGAAAGATTGCTTTAAATATATTCGGGTCGTAGACGCCCTCTTGTAGTTCTGCGAATGTTTTCATTTTTTATTCCTAACAACTCATTGACTTTTTGAGAGTATAATTCTTCATAATATTTATCATCTTTTGTAGTCTCAATTTCATTTCTCCTGCTTAACTGTTTTTGGAAGTGCATTTTCTGAAGTCTGTTTTTGAGTTTTGCTGTCATTGTTGTCCTCGTTAAATTTATAAGTTAAAAGTCTGCATAACGAATCGAGTTGTTTGATAGGCCTCCTTTCCTGTTAATATGTTACATCACTAGAGTCCTCAGCACCAGTTGGTACGAGAACATCTATTGGGTTTCCACTATCTTGGTGAGAAACACCATATGATGATAACGGTTTAATTGCTGTGTCACGAATTACTTCCATGTGACAGTGGTGTTTATATACACCGTCACCTCGTGTAAATTCATGTTTTAATTTTGATACAAGATAACGTCCACTGTAGATAGGGTCACGTTCCTCTTGTGCAAGAAGTCCTTGGTTTCTCATGTCGATACCAACCATATCTCCAGCTTGTAAAGATGTATTGCCAGGCACTTCAATTCTTAATGTTATTGCAGAGTCGATTGCACTAAATCTACCCATACGTCTTTGCAACCAAATATCTGTACCACTGTAGTCATATTGTCCATCGTGTCTAGCAGAGTATAACCCATTTGGCGCCTCTCTGTCAACAGCTTGCATATATGTTTTTGATTGGTCGTAATCTGACAATCTATTACCAAAATCATCTCTTGCTTGTGAACCCAATGGTGCATTCTGTGAACCATATAGATTAAACTCATCTACATGTTTATCTTCTGCAAAGTCATCAAAGTAATTATAGTTGTGATTCTCTACTGTTTTGTTAACCAAGTCAATCATAAGAAGATTAGAACCGTACATACCCTTTCTCATGTTCATCATCACATCTGTTGAAGTCATAAGACTGTAACTGAGAATGTTTGTTAATGTTGTGTTAACATCTGGTTTCTTATGTCCTTCGGGTAGAATATTTGGCGTTTCTTCCTTAAATACAAATCTAGGATTTTTCGTGTCCATCATACTGTCGATAGTTCTGAACCAGTATCCCTTAACAGTTTCATAGAATAGGAATGTCGGTGCATAGTTGTTTTCTCTAGACAGACATCTTCTTGCTACACTGTTGATAAAATCAAATGGACGCATACTAGGAGAAACGAACTTAAAGTTGTTTGTTGTTTCTTCATAGTAGAATTCTTTCTTAGAGTTGAGTAAGTCCTCATCTCTGAATATCTTCTTTACAATCTCAATAGATGGTTCACCACTAAATGCTTGTGTTACTCTAATACGATTAGAACGTACTGCTTCTGGTGTTGTGAATGATAGTGTGTATGCATTAGTATTGTCATTAATACTAACTTTACTAGAAACCTTGTATATGTAAAGAGGTGTGTCGGTGAAATCAATCGCCATTGTACGAGAATTGTCATCATCCTCGTTTGGTGTAACAATTCTAAGTTTTAGTTTCTCTTGTCCAATGATTGGAAGATTGGTAAGTAGATTGTTAGTGTCTACAATTGAAATGTCACCAGTAAGTGCATTTTTGAATATATCTTCGTATATGTTTACTGATGCAAATTGGTCTTTTAAATCTAGTACTGCACCACTTGCCGCATAGATTTCGCAGACTTCAATGTGATATTCACCAGCGTACTGCATAGTCGCCATGTCTATCTACCTATAATCGTTTCAAACTCTGCTCGTACTTTAGCAATGTAGGATGGTTGGATTAGTCTTATTTTTCTTTTAGATTCCAATAGTCTTTCCTCATATTCATAATTTGTGATTGCTGTTGCTCCAGCAGGAATTGTCGTTGCAGAATCGTTTGGAAGTTCGATAGTAAATTTTGTATCACCAGACTCTTGTGTGTATTCGTAGTGATGAATCTCATCTACATTACTATACTTAGACGCTACATGTTTTTCAAATCTATCAACTGACATTGGCCAATCTGTGTAAATGTCTTTAATGTTATTTGCTATGAGAACAATCCAGTGTAGATTTACATCACCATAATAGTCAAATGCAATCTGTTCTGGTGTTGAACCATCTGGTACATCATAGAAATCAAAATTAACATAGTTTGCTAATGAGGAATCATTGAAATTTACTCTACGAGTAATATCAGTCATACTGTGTAGTATGCCATCACCCTTAACATCTACCTGTACTGTTGGAAACTTTCTAAAATACATATATTAAAATCCTCTTGCAACTTTCTCTCTAGTGACAATATCAAGTTCTTTGAATGTCAAAGTAAGTTCAGTTTCAACTGGTTGATTATCTTTAAAGAACTGTGGTCTGTCACCACCATATTTAACATCAACTGCTTCAAGTGCAGATGTACCAATTCTATGTAGATGTTCTTGTGGATAATATTGAATGTCGAATGTAGATGGTGCTTTGAGTGTTCTACCCAACATATCATCTGTAAATCCAGGCATAGAGTGATATCTGAATAGTGTCACTATTTCTTGAATTGCTTGTGCTTCTTTTGAAGAACGTGGAAGTAGTCTAAATGAGAATTGAAAAGAACGTCTATCAATACCTTCAAACTTCATCTCTGTTCTATTGTTTGTAGTCTCACCAGATGCAATTGCTTTTGCAGCGACAGCACCTGTTGCACCAGCAGTCTCTAGTGCTTTTGCTACACCAGTACCAGATTCCTTTTTAAGAGTATCAGCAACTGAACCAAGGTCAATTTGTGATAGTCCACCAGATACCGTCTGATAACTTGCGATTGCACCAGCAACTAACAGTCCAATTTCTGCTTCACCATAGTTTGCTTTCTGTGATACTTGAATCTGATTGGGCATGTATAACGTAATAGAACCAGATGCTCTGGTTGTTGGCGCCCTTTCCAGTGTTCTTTCTCTTCTATCACTATGAACAATTTCAGTTGTTGTTTGCCCGCCGGGCCCACTTGCAAATGTTCTAGTGTTTGGTACTGCACCGCCAGATATTGATGCCTTTGCATCTACCTGTTCATTGATAAAAAATTGTACATAGTGGTCACTTCTGGACATATGCCCTACGTCCATTGGGTATTGTAGATTACCAGCACGTGATTTACCACCAGCACCAAATAAACTACTCACTATACTTTCTAAGTTTGCCATATAAATAATCCTACAAGAATTCGTTCTTTAAAGTATTTATAAGGTTTGACATGGCATATAGTGGAAGATACGTCCCAATTAATCAAAAGAAATATAAAGGTGACGTAGATAAAATAATTTACCGTTCCCTATGGGAAAGACGGTTTATGGTGTATTGTGACAAAAGCACATCTATCCTTGAGTGGGGAAGTGAAGAAGTCATCATACCATATATATCACCCCTAGATGGTAGACGCCATCGGTATTTCCCCGATTTTTATATTAAGGTAAAACAGAAGGATGGTTCTATCAAAAAAATCATCATTGAAGTGAAACCCAAGGCACAGTGTGGCCCACCAAAACTCCCTAAACGTAAAACACCACGATTTATCAGTGAAGTCCGTACATGGGGTGTAAACCAAGCAAAGTGGGAATCTGCAATAGAATGGTGTAACGACAGAAACATGGAATTCAAGATTTTAACTGAAGACCACTTAGGTTAACTGTATAAATAGAGGTATGACAGATGCAGTTGACAAGATAGTTGAAAAAGCAGGGGGTAGAGATTTATCTATCCGTTGGTTTAGAAAGCAAGTAAAAGAACTTGGAGACATAAATCCAAGGGAACAACTCCGTGAGGGTAAGTTAAAAACACGCCCAGTATTCGGTAAGATGAATTTCTTCATGTACAGTCCCAAATATAAAGATGACAAAAATGTACTTCCCTACTATGATAGATTTCCTCTTATACTACCAATAACACCTGTCGGTGCAAATAATGTATCTGAGGGATTTATGGGATTAAATTTTCATTATCTATCAGTACCAATGCGTGTGAAATTATTGAACGTGATGGCAGAGTATGCTAATGGCCCTATGGACGAAAGTACTAGAATCAAATTAACATGGAATAGAATTAAAAGAAATAGAATGGTTCAACCAACAATTAAAAGATATCTTATGGATCATGTAAAACCACCATTTCGTATTATTAATGCAGACGAAATGATGATTGCGGTTTTGTTACCAGTACAAAGATTCAAGAGAGCAAACGAAAGCAGAGTATATGCAGATTCTAGGAGAATGGTTAATACTGCAAGGAGACCAAGTTAATGGCAAAAGAAAATAATTTAATGTTTGATTATCCTGTCCAAGAAGATAGAGATAAAACATTTGAACAATGGTTAGCAACCTTTCAGAAGGATGGGCAAGCTCGTCCTAATAGATTTGAGGCAGTAATTAACTTTCCCCCTACAATACAAGAAAATCTAAAAAGTCAACTTCCTAGAGATTTTACATTTCGTATTAATAGTGTATCATTTCCAGGCAAGAATCTTCGTACAACTACAAATGAAAATGCCTATGGCCCATCATATGAGGTTGCACAAGGATTAACATATGGTGAAGAAATTTCTATTGAGTTTTATTTAAGAAATAACCATGAAGAAAGATGGGTATTTAACTCATGGCAAGATTATATCGTATCTCCAACAACTTACAATGTAGAATATTATGATAATTATGTTGGAAGTATAGAGGTATATCAGTTAGACGAGCAGAATCATAGGACTGCTGGTATTAAAATTAAAAATGCATTTCCCAAAACATTAAATGCAATTGAAGTAAGTAACGAAACTGTTAGTGCGTTGTTAAAACATACTGTAGGATTTTCATTCAAAGAATGGATACCACTACAAGCACATGGTAATCCTAATGATGGTAAAGCATCATGGGTTGAATATCCAGAATACAAAGAACAAGTTGTAAGTAAAAGAAATGCACCGATGGGATTTGACCCTCGTACACCCACTCAAACTATGTTTCCAAATACTAGTAGACCAGTTGGTGCAGCATTTAATGACAAATTCCCAGGCCGTGAAAAAGGTATCTTTGAGGATGCTGGTAAAGCATTCAATGACGTATTGGCTGCAAGAGATAGGGTTGTGTTCGCACAACAAAAAGTTTTGGCGTTCAGAAATTTCTTTAGAGGAATAACTAAGAACCCAATAAGTAATCTAGGAATCGGAAGAGGACTAAGATTTTAATCATCGTAATGTAAATAGGAGATAATTATGGCATTACCAAAACTCGCCTCGGCGAAATATGAGTTGACGTTACCATCTAATGGTGAAAAAGTGGAATTTCGTCCATTCCTTGTAAAAGAAGAAAAACTTCTTCTAATGGCACAAGGTGCTGGAACTGAAGCAGACCAAATTAGAGCAATTAAGGATATTGTTTCTAATTGCACATTTAATAGTGTTGACCCTTCAAAAATTCCTTTCTTTGATTTGGAATACATCTTTCTGCAATTGCGTGGAAAGTCTGTAGGAGAAACAACAAAGGTTTCTGTTACTTGTCCAGATGACAAAGAAACAAAAGTAGAGGTTGAAGTTAACCTTGCAAATATTAAATGTGTCAATAATGTTGAACACACTAGTGAAATCAAATTGAGTGATAACATAGGTATTGTTATGCAGTATCCTCTAATTGATGTTATGGCAAATGCATCTGATAAAGCAGACGCTGCATTTGACATTATCAAAGGATGTATTTCATCAATTTATGATTCAGAGAATGTGACTGACAGAAAAGACATGGATGAGAAAGACTTAGATGAGTTTATTGATTCTATGACACATGAACAGTTTGAAAAAATGAATAATTTCTTTACTACGATGCCTCGTGTCAAAGAAGAGGTTAAAGTGAAGAATCCGAATACAGGTGTTGAAAGCACTGTAGTACTTGAGGGGATGGCTAGTTTTTTTTAATAGCCCTCTCCCATAATTCGTTAGAGAGTTATTTTAAGACTAATTTTGCTCTAATGAAACATCATCAGTTTTCTTTAACTGAGATAGAAAACTGGATACCGTGGGAGAGGGAAGTATACGTTTCTTTACTCTTGCAGTATTTGGAAGAGCAAGAAATGAAGGAACGCCAACGTGCGGCGAACCGTAAACATAAATAATAATAGAGGGAGAGACTATTATGGCAGAAGAAGAGGTTAAAAAAGCAACACACCATCCAGCAGATACTAATGGGGATGGTAAAGTATCAGATGAAGAGCATGCAATGTATATGGAGTTCAAAAGAAAAGAACTTGAAGATAACGATGCCATGCGTGACGCTCAGCGTTCAATGACATGGTTCGCTTTATTTGGATTATTATTATATCCATTTGCAGTAGTAATTGCATCACTGATTGGATTAGATGAAGCACAAAAAACACTAGGCAGTATGGCTCCAACATATTTTGTTGCAGTTGCTGGTATAGTCGCAGCGTTCTTCGGTTCGCAAGCATACACAAAGAAGAAGTAAAATAAATGGCAAATTCTGAAACAGTAAATCAACAGTTAGCACAATCCGTTAAAGAGTTAAGAGAAGTCAATCAGAGAGTAGCAAATGCTCAAACTGATATGGCTAAACTTGCAACAGGTGTTGTTGGTGGTTCTAAAGCAATGGCGAAAGAAATCATTGACAAATCTGGACTTGCTGGTTTGAAGAATTTACCGTTTGCAGGTCTCGCTGCATCTTTGGGTGGTAAGATATTCCAACAGATGAAACAAAAGCGAGAGAATAGACTTCTTGAAATGCAATTGGGTCTTGCCAAGGGTTCAGCAAAAACAATGAGAGCTGAGTTTGAACTTAAAGAGGCACAAAAAGCACAATTAGAAGCACTTAGAGGTGCTGCTGAAAAACTAGGAATGGCAGGTGACCAACTACCTGTTAAACTAGAAAAAGGAATAGGTGTTCGTGAGGATGGAGACACTACAGCGGGCGGATTAAGTGCTGCAGAGGTTGAGAAATCAAGAGAAGAAGCAAGAATAAGCAAAAAAACAAATAAACTACTACAAAAAGTAGCAGACAACACAAAAGAAATGTTAAAGAGTTTCATGGGTGCTGTTGCAAAAGGTGGTGGTATGGGATTAGGTGCTCTTGCTGGACTTATTGCTGCTCCTGTTATTATAATAGTAAATTTTTTCAAAACACTTAAAGGGGAACTAAAACTTCTTAATAAACTAACTGGTGGTGGACTTGCAAAAATATTTAGACCATTTATTCGTTTTTTTGATGCAGTAGGCGATATCACTAAAAAGGGTGGAACAGGTAAGTTTCTAAAGAAAGATACTGGAAAAATCTTTGGAAGATTTACCAAAATGATTTCAAATGTAGTTGGTAGAGTAAGAGGTGTATTCCTTGGAATCATTAATTTTGGTAGACGTATTGTTGGTGTGTTCTCGAAATTCAGTGCATTCTCTGGTGGGTTTGCAAAAACCTTTCAAGGTATAGCAAGATTTGCAAGAGTATTTGGTCAAGTACTTGGTAAAATATTCCTACCCATAACAATTCTTATGGCAGTATTTGATGGTGTCACTGGATTCTTAGACGGTTTCAAAGAGAGTGATGGTGACAGTCTATTAACTAAAGTTATAGATGGTATTGGAGAGGGATTAGGAAAAATTGTTGGTAATCTTATTGGATTCCCCCTTAATCTCCTAAAAGATGGTGTTGCATGGATTGGTACAAAACTTGGATTTGATATGTCTTTCATGTCAGACTTTGATTTTGTAGCTTTCATAAAAGATATAATTTCATTTCCTTTTAATATGCTTTCTAATGCAATAGATTGGATTGGAACACTATTTACTGACCCTGTTCAAGCATTAACTGATTTATGGAATGGACTTGTTGGTGATGGTGGTTTAATTGATATGATATTTGCACCTATTGACAAAGCAATTGCATGGGTAAAAGGATTGTTTGGATGGTCAACTGAGGGAGAAGAAGAGTTTAGTATCGCCACATTCGTTAAAGGTATATTCAACTCCGTAAAAGAATGGTTTATGGGAATATTCTCATGGGGCAAAGATGCTGGTACAAATGCAGCAGGTGATTTCTCATTCTTTACACTTATTGGCAGTGTATTTACATCCATCAAAGAATGGTTCATGGGACTATTTGCATGGGGGAAAGAGACTGGCACTAACGCAGCAGGCGATTTCTCATTCTTTACATTGATTGGTGGTGTATTTGAATCTGTAAAAACATGGTTTAAAGGACTGTTTACTTTTGGTGACCCAAATGAAGATGGTTCGTTTTCACTTGGTACTTTATTATATGATACCGCAAAAGGTATATTTGATTGGTTTAAAGGACTGTTTGATATTGATATTGGTGGATTGATTAAATCAATTCCAGGCGCTGGTAAAGTGTTGAGTTGGTTTGGATTTGGTGATGAAGAACCACCAGAAGAATCGCCTGCCGCAGACCCTAATCAACAAAAATTAAGCGAAAACCAAGATAATCTTGACAAGAATGCGATGGAGATGGAAGAAGTCTCTAAACGTATGGACAAGTTTGAGTCTGGCAAAAATGCATACTTCGGTAGAGACACCCAAGCAAAATATGATGCAGATAGGATGTTATTTGAACAACTACTGCAACGTGAGGGTGAACTAGAGCGTGCAAATCTTGCTCTACAAGAAGCAATTGCAGACAATATGAATAGTGGTGGAACTACTGTTATTGATAATTCCCAAAGAACCTCAAATCAAACAAGTGGTGGAAGAATGGCACTTCCAATTCCTATATCAAACAACCAAGCTTGGGAAGCATACGGTTATTAATCTCTAACTGCACCGTCTTTATCAGCAATCTTAACTAACCAACCGCCTTCGTTTACACGAAATACATCTCCAGGCTTGTAAAGGTAATGGTCTTTTTTAGTACCGTCTTTACCTACACCCATAACTTCACCTTCCCACTCACCACTAACTTTAAAGTTAGTACCTGCTTGGTCTATATTATAATCTAACCACATCATTTGTGTGACTCCAATAGTTCTTTTGATGGATTGCCGATAAACTCAAAGTAACCATTTGGGCCAACTCTAAACTCATCACCAATTTCAACTTGTACATCATCAATTACAAAGTGTTTATCTTCTGTATTTTTTTCGGATAAAATACGAAAACCGTTTTCAAACTTCATTAAAAGTAAATCTTTCCACAACATAGTATACCCTTTCTATTTTGTTGTCGCTATGAATACACCGTTCCAATCTTCTGGTAGGTCTTGTGTTTTCATATACTCACATCTCTCAATCCACATCTCATAATACTTAGTCATTTGACCATCAAACTCTTCAAATAATTGGTTACAAAGTTTTATACATTTGTCGAATTTTTTTTCAGTGTAACATTGATGCATCAGTTCATGTTTCTTTTGAGCATCTAAATCACAGTATCTATTAAGTACTGTGTAAATTCTTATTCCTACAGTCTTACCTTTAACTGCAAGTTCATCTACTTTGAGGTAGAAGAAATCGTTCTTTGTTTCATCGTATGTCTTTTCTCCAACAAGTAGTAGACATCCGTACTCTTTACATTTGGATTCAATTCTAGCTGCTGTACTGACGGAATCTCCAAGGACATCGTAACTGTGTCTTTGCGTACTTCCCATTTCGCCCAGATAACCAAGCCCAGTATTAATACCAGCCCCCATCCCAATGGGTGGCCTACCTTCTGAAGTAATCTTTTCATTAAACTTCTCCACTGCATTAAGCATTTCTAACCCACACTCTACTGCTGTGCGTGGATGATATGGGTCATCGTTAGGTGCGTTGTGTATGTGCATAGATGCATCACCGATATACTTAATTACCATACCGTCACTGTCAAGTATTGGTTGTGTAATTGCATCCATGTATCCGTTCATAATCTTAGTAAGTCCTTTTACATCATCACCGAATGATTCTCCTAATGGAGTAAATCCTCGTAAGTCACTAAACACAATACTAATCTCACGTTTCATACCTTCTTTGATTAGTGCTGGGTTCTCCTGTAACATACGAACAACTGTTGGTGATGCGTATCCAGCGAACTGTTTCTTGATTGCTTGTTTCTCGAAAAACTCTTTTGTAAATCTATTGAATATTGCATGGAATCCAACCAGAGTTGTTACGATAACAACCCAACTCCAATCCCATAACTGTAAATGGTTTATGAAGTAATAGTACGAACCATAACCAACACCCAATGGAATACCAACAATGAATATACCAGATAACCAATATGGTGCTTTTGCAGCAAGTAATATTAGTAGAAGTGCAAGTCCAATCGCAGATGCCCATTCTAAGAATGTTGCTTCTGGTAATCGAACAATCGTGTCACCATTTAGAATTGTTTGTAGAGATATTGCGGCAGGAAGATGTGCATACATCTCACCTTTAGGTGTTGCAACAATGTTTGACAGTCCCTCAGCAGTTATACCAATGATAACTGTCTTGCCTGCAAGAGAACTGTAGTCATCAGATACAGCACTAAGAGTAGGGAATTCTTTATTAAATCTTAACCAGATTCTACCAAAGGAATCTGTCTTTATAGTTTGATAGGCAGGAACACGCATTGCAGTGATTCCACCTTCTTGTGTTTTTACTTGATATGATGGGTCACCAACTGCAACACGAATAGTTTCCATTGCAATAGATGGATATACCTCATCACCTATTCTCATTAATAGTGGTAAACGTCTTACAACACCATCTATTTCTGGTACTGTATTTACAACACCAACACCATCTGCATTATCACCTAATAGTGGAATTGGGCCCAACATTCCATTCCATTCAAATAACCAAGGCAATGGGTCACCTATTTTAGCGACACCACGAGGCACTGCATTCTTGATTTGAAAGGTATCTTGTGAAGTTCCTGTCTGTGCAATAATAACACCGTTTTGGACAAGTGCTTCTGCCAAGTCCATATCACCACCAAGTCTATCCTGTTCTGAGAACAAAACTGGAAGAACAATTACACCCACACCAGATTCTCTTAACTTCCAAATGATATCTGCAATGACTGTTCTTTTCCAAGGCCATTGTCCATACTGTTCAATAGACTTTTCGTCTATCTCCAATATTGCAATATCAGATGAAGTTGTAGGTATGTCGTATTGCTGAACTAAATCGAATGATTTTAGTCGTAGAGTTTGTTTAACAAACGGGTCGTTCCAACCCCAAAAAGATATTACTGCAAGTGTAAGAAGTGCAGTTGTCCAGTGTGTAATCCATTTCATCCATCTATTTATAGTGAGATGGATTAAGCATTCTATCCCAACGAGGGCCTACACTTTCCCAATACACTGTACTCTCATTTGCATATGTTAGTACACCGTAAACCAGAAATCCAATTGCAGTTAGAGCAATGACACTACCTTTTAGCATCACGATTATCCCAAGGTGCGTTCTCATAACATCCTGCTGGAAGAGTATCTTTGTAACTCACTCCTGCTTCAAACCCACTTTCGGTTTGTTTGATATATGCACTTTCAAAGGGCATCTCTCTTGGTTTACCCCAACAACGATTATTACTTTGGCCTGGATATCTGT
>Ga0222717_10002941_pt1 | contig 12996 bp, 13 predicted proteins | sample C33_18DmetaG_FD_165053 | JGI IMG/M metagenome (GOLD analysis project Ga0222717, IMG submission 165053) | Estuarine water microbial communities from San Francisco Bay, California, United States - C33_18D | ecosystem: Environmental > Aquatic > Marine > Unclassified | place: USA: California...
AAGGGAGAGTGTCGGCTTTCCGGCCTGAGCCGCGCTTCCGAAAGAAAACACATCTGCCTGCAAGGAGGCTGTATCGGCATAAAGATCGAAATCTCTTATGTTCAGTGTTTGGGCGTTTAACGAATTGAAGATAGCCGTAAAAGCTATCAGTGACATTACAATCTTTAGGAATTTCATTACTTGAATTTGATTTACGGATAATTTTGAGTTCAAGAATACCAATTCAGTCCTGTCGTTTTTGTACAAATATTTTCTGGTAAAAAATGTGTTTTTAAAGACTTTTTAACAAGTCACACTCCCCATTAGAATAACTTGTTAAAAAGTCTTTTTTTGCATATTCACACGCAAATACGGATTGATTTCAAATTTCGGGTAACTTCTTCAATCAACGCAAAAACTTATCGCTTAATGCGAGTTCAAGTTTGAAAAGCTCCACTTACTTTTATCGCTTTGTAATTTTTGTGCTTAACAATGATGGATGTATAAAATGACCTTTTTGGCATTCCAGGATCTAGTAGCCATCCTCTATCCGATTTATAGGACTGCCAATGTCTGACCCTATTTTTATACTGGCAGTATGCTAATCAATCAGGTCGGCGCTGCATTCAAATTGTCCATATCTAAAACTATGACACAAAAGTATCTTTCATTGTTAGCTACACTGCCCTACTCTTGGTGGCACGTTCTTTTAATCACTGCGTCGTATTCGCATCATGAAGTGTTCCGCAACTGCGGGATAACGCCAACCGGGTTGTTTCCTATTACTGGAGAGTCACCACGGTGGTCCAATGATGTGCGGCCTGACGCCACCGAACCCAAGCACTCTCCTGCACGTATTGATCGTCCCGCAGGGTCGATCTTTTTTTGTGCCCAGGTGGGTGTGTGAACCTCCAACCACGCATATCCATGACAACTCATAAAAATGATCGCGCCTCGATTCGGATCGGTGCGCATAAACCGAATCACCACCTGTACAATAATAATGGCACATGGTGGATGCACTACACCGCTTATCCGACGCCGATTACCACTCAACGTATGCGCCGCTCGTTGAAAACCAGTGATGTCGCCCTCGCCCGTAAGCGCCGCGATGCCATCCTTGCGCAACTCTTCAATGACCATCGAGAGGCCATGTGATCGACCTCATGCAAGCGATTCTCCACATTCCACATGCGGCCACAAGAATTCCCGATGACTACCTCGGGACATACCTTGGCGGGCAGACTCGTATTGATAATGAACATCTGCAACTAGCCGATCTACACACCGACCGCTTATTCGTGAGCCCGAGTATCGCTGCGCTGCCGCTGGTGTTCCCCTATTCCCGGATCTTTGTCGATGTGGAGCGGTTTCGCGATGCCAACAATGAAATCTTGGCAGCGCGCGGCATGGGCGCGTTGTATACCCACGGCCATAACTTGGAGCGGCTACGGACCTTGCCCAACGTCGACGCACACGAAGCGATCTTAAAACGCTATTATGATCCGCACCATACCACTCTGACTGCAATGGTCGATGCACAGTTAGCTGTACAGGGGCGCGCGCTGATTATCGATTGTCACAGTTTTGCCAGTCAGCGCCTGCCTTACGAAGATAAGTGCACAGACGAGCGTCCTGAAATCTGTATCGGTACGGATGCTTACCATACGCCAGAATGGATCGCAAACACACTGCTTAAATGCTTCGCAAAGCGTGGCTATGAAACAGCGCTCAACCATCCGTTCGCCGGATCGATTGTGCCGATCAAGCATTACCACAAGAGTCCGTCAGTGATGAGTGTGATGCTCGAAATTAGGCGTGATCTGTTTTCAGATGAAGCGACGGGTAAACCGAACCGATTATTTAAGACCGTACAGGCGGATATCGAAGCCGCTATTAGTGCTCTTCTACAACGTGTATCAGTAAAGCTTGAAAAAGTTTAAAGCTATGCAGGCATAGCGGACGAGGCGGAGCTCGTCCCTCCCCTGACCGACCTTTATTATGCCCTTGGGTGCAAATCTCCGCCCTCGGGTCTTTATTATGCCCTCGGGTCTCAAGTCTCCGACCTCAGGTCTCAAGTCTCCGACCTCAGGTCTCCACTCTTCAACTCACCCAGCAGTCGCTACAACTATGATGAATCATACGCCCTCTCCATTCTCACAAGATGGTCTATCCAATCACACGCAGCTGACTGACTGTTATATCACTCAAGGGAGTTATGGCATCATCAGCACCGTTGAGTTACAGGGTGACACTTTGTACTTATCCACGACTAGCGACTCGGAGGCGGAGTCGATTGACAGCCTAAACCCCGAACGCTGGCACACGTTTCGCCAAACTTTAGACTCCTTACAAGCCGCACAGTGGCAGCGCCATTATATCAATGACAATGCGCTGGATGGGCACCAATGGGAAGTGAAGATTACCTATGCGGATGGACGACTGATCCACTCTAGCGGCAGTAATGCGTATCCCAGCTTACTGGATGGGGACTACACAATCGGCGGCAAGCCATCACTCGACTGGCAGCTGTTTACCTGTGCCGTGACTTGGTTGACGAACGGCCGTTGGAACCGTGGTGCGCTAGAGCTGTAGGGCGGCTCTGTTAAAAGACAATGAGGAGGTCCGCAGCCTAATTTAGCTTACTGTGCCTTGACGGCCCACTCGTCTGCGCAGGTAGGCGAGAGCAAAAGCGGATGCAGAGGCAATTAATGCAAAGTTGGAGGGCTCTGGGACGACGCTGATCAGGCCAGTCATGCCTGTGTGGCCAGACACGCTACAGGTGTACCAAAAGTCACCAAGGGCGTCAGGAGTCCAACTAATAAGATCAGTGGTGGGGCTTGGATCTGCAGTAAAGTTTGCAATTGGCGTGAGAGTGGCAGCAGAAATAAGCGCACTGTCGCTCGTGGTTCGTGAGTAGGACCCATCTGTTCCGGAAATAAAAGCGCTCGCACTGTTGTCCATAATTATAAATGGATGAAATCCTGACGTTCTCTGAAAGGAGTAGGTCTCTCCAATCGTAAGAACTAGCGTGGGGTCGGCTAATGCGGAAAAGCTATTTGCGGAGGGATTAGGGTCACTCCAACTGAAGAGGAAATCAGACGCACCGCTATTTGCTATACCAAAGCTCACTCCTTCGTTTACGGAATAAACATTGGCACTCTCCGACACGGTTAATGCCGAAGCGTATGGCATACAGAGCGTGGCCACGAAGATACAGCCAGATATTGATTTTAAAGAAAGCATGATACGCATGGTTACATAAAAAATAAATTGAGTAAAGTGGTCCTATGAAATAAATCCGCATTAGGTAAGAAAGACTCATGGAGAAGCTAAGCGGACTGGTGTTATTTGGCCTTATCAAAACGAGTTTTAGGGAGTTATAAAAGGGTTCATTTCGATGCGCTTAATCCGAACATAATAATTTTATGATCAAGCCTCTTTGGCTTGCCGAATGATTGCTTCAGCCGCGTGCTTGCCTGAGACGACCGCGCCTTCAATTGAGGCGGTGTTACGATGATCTCCGCAGACATAAATATCTTCATGCTGCAAATAGGATTTGGCAGCCCCAGCATTCGGCAATTGTTCGGGCAGTGCCTCCTGAATGCGATCCGTGCGTAGATGCTGCCAGTCATTTACTGAAGCGCCAAACCATGCAACTAGCTCGTCCTTGACTGTGGTTACCAAACTTTCTGGATTAGGTAGCCCGAGAAGTGAGACAGACATCAGCGATTGGCCTACGGGCGCATAGTCGGGCGCCGCATCTGTGAGCACACAGACATTGTTGACCAGACCCGAGCCCGAGCCATTTAAACAAATAATTGCTTCATCGACTGGAGATCGATCGGCGGCAAAGTAAAGGTTCGTCACCGAGCGCCACTTCGGCAGCGAAGCTTGCAGTCTTGGTAATAATTGACCTGCACGCGTAGCATTCGTCGCCAGTACCACGGCGCGGCCGGAGATACGCTCCCCGCCTTCGATCTCTATGGCGGTGGGCTCGACCGCGACAACGGGATGATTGAATGCCAAGTTTCCAGAGGGTAGCTGAGCTGCCAATTGTTGAGGAATCTGAGCCATTCCTTTAGCGGGTACGGTCGCGCTGCCACGGCCAAACAGCTTGAAGGTAAACTCAAACATGCGGCTGGACGTATGTAGTTCACGCTCCAAAAAGATACCACCATAGAAAGCCCGAAAAAAATCATCTATTATGCGGTCTGAAAATCCAAATCTCTTTAAGTACGCCTGCGTGGATTGATCGTCTCGATTGGCGATTTGCGCAAACGAACTGCATAGGATTTTAGTCCGTAATAGACCCACCCGAAGCTTATCAATCAGCCCACCGATGGGTGCCACGGCACTCGACCAGACACTGGCAGGCCGACGAAATACGTCCATCAAGCGGTGCAACTTGCCGTTATTAAAGACCAATGCACCTGGCTCAAAAGCGCGCAGGTCGAGTGCCTCGAGGTCGAGTAAGTCGCCTGTTACCGGATAGGTATCTAGGTAGACTTGGAATCCACGATCCAAGAGGAAACCATCGACTTGATCGGTGCGTACACGCCCTCCCACTCCATCGCTCGCTTCATAGATACGAAAGGGAATACCGGCCCGCTGTAAATGAATGGCGCAGGACAGCCCCGCCATGCCCGCACCGACTATTAGGACTGGCTCAGTTGAACTGGTATCATGCTTCATATCTGTATTTATTATTCACTCAATCTAATCCATTCAACAATACCAGCGAAGGTCGCTAGATAATAATCACTGTATAATAAAAAATGCTGATAAGGGCTGACCGATTGAGTGATTAATATCCGGGATGCCAGCCTTGCCAGGCAAAGTTATAAATAATGCCTTCAGAGTCGGTATAAAATGAGCGGGTGTAGGTATTAGTGCTGGTGGACTCGGGGATATAAGTGGTGGTACTGACATGATTACCAGTGGTGTTGACATACTCATGGTTGTGCGTGGTGCCCTGCTGACTGATGCCAAACTGAGTGGTAGCATGATGGTGCTGCGTAGCATGTGAGCGGTCGGGGGTATTGGCGTGGGTATGGCTACTACTATTAGTGTTGTGCGTGGTCGTCGTCGTGACTGAAGCGGGTGTGGTATGAGTCGTCACAAACTGCCAAGTCAGTAGCTTGCCGCCCTCGCCGTTGTCAATTTCGCTATCGGGCTCCCCCCAAGTAGCGACGACATTTGAGTAATGCTGCCCAACGTAGGCCTGCATCCGTTGATTGACGCTCACGCAGCCAAGTTGAAACGATGTACAAAGCAACAGCACGGAGAGCAGAATGTAGTTTTTCATAGGTGGTTTGTTTGGGTCAGGGTAGAGACTTGAGAGCAGACATTACTGCGACTCACTTTGTATGTTTAATCTAACTACAACTAAGGTACAACATTGTAATGATGTAGGATACTTTAATTGAGCGAGTTTGGCAAAGAATGTTAGTCATATCATGTCCTATCCGCGCTATAGCCAATCACGGAGCATTGTAACGAAGGATCAATGGAATGCCTGCGATCTGAGGGCTAAGGGGCTCACTACCCTGGCGTGCTTCAAAGCGCTCGGCTGTTTTAAACTCATCGAGGAGTCGCCGCGCATCATCGCAATGGTGGGTGCGGGTCTTTTTGTAACTGAGAAAGCCTTCAACCAATGGAATCGCTTGCATGGCCTTGGGTAGTTGCTGGTCCAGCACGTGCAAGAAGCGCAACGCGGCAGCCAAGGTCGCGACTCCTGGACCGTAGTACCAGCCGCGCCCTTTCTCAAAATCGCCCCGTATGTCGGGATTGCCGTCGGATCGATGGTAGGTGGAAAGTACGGCTTCTAAAATGAGTTGATGACGGCCCTGCTGCTTCAACAATTCGACCGTCGAGCTGATACACTCACCAAAGCGCAGTGTCTGCGTGTCCTCGGTCCCACTATGCGCGAAGCCACAAGAGCGCGTGTTAGCGCTGTAGCCCATGTCGATGGCGATGATGGGCAACGCAGGATCAGGGACTGCGGAAAAGCGTGTTACCAAGCTTTGGGGCGATGAATCTTTGCCTGTTCACGACGAAAGCGTTTACGGTGTTTGGTGGTGCGTCCGCTGACACGCTTGCGCCAGAGGTTAAAACTCTTGCGCTTGAGTCTGTTGCGCATGAGTTGAATGACATCTGCTTCGGTGAAATTGGTCCGCTCGTGAATTGTTTCAAAACTGGTGCGATCACACCAGGCCATGTGAATGATGCGATCGACCTGCGCTGCACTAAGTGACTTGATTACTGAATTTGGCACGATGGAAAAGTGACTTAAGATGCAGCCTGAAACGACTCCATCGCGACGCGAAACGGCTCTGACCACGGGGCTGGCTGATGCGTCTCGGCTGAAAGTTTGCAGACGGTACGCTCGCCCTCACAAAATACTGTGCCCGATTCGGGGCACGAGACGGTATAGCCCATCGTGACACCGCCACCGCGTATTTTTTGAATTGTATAGTTGATCGCCAGCGGACCTGGATTGCTGACAGGCTGCCTAAATCGTGCGGTTAGGCTATGCACCACCACATAGATGTCCTCATCACGCTCGACATTAAAGTCATCGACCCCCAGCAGGTGTTCAAAAAAGTTTTGCTGCGCACGTTCAAGGTGTAGCAAATAGCGAGTGTGATGTAGCAGGCCAAGGCCGTCGAGCTCGTCAAAATAGACCTGCGATAAATAACTAAAAGTATTAGGCATGTTGAAAGATCGCGCGGTATGCTGTCGCCTTACAAAGTTCCACATCTTTGATTAAACCACATGGGAGGGACCACCTCCGTGTGGTCCGTAACGGTTTGGGAGGGACCACCTCCGTGTGGTCCGCAATAAAAGGTATGCCAAGGATCCAAGGTGACAGGTACTGTGAAAGCAGGTGCAGTGTTCGCCTCCGCGAGTGACAGCGGACGAGGCGGAGCTCGTCCCTCCCGACTAGAACTGTTCGTGTTCAGTAGTCAGAGTCGGAATTTCTGGCAATACGAGCAATTCATCGAGCCAGGACTGCGGTATTGGATTGGCCGCCCCGAGCAGCGCGCCGACGACTGCGCCGCGATGGCAATTATCGCCACCGCAGGTTGCATTGGCTAAGATACCGTCGCTAAAGCTATTGGCGTACTTCCAAGTTAGATAGAGACTGGCAGTGAAGGCCTCTGGCAAATAGCAGGCGGTGCTAAGATGCCTGCCTACAACAGTGCGGTCGGGGAAATTGGACCAGGTATCAAACTGACCGCGTTTGCAGTATGTCTGACTATGAATCTCGATGGATTCACGCAGCCCAGTCCCTTGACTCAAGGCGAACAAGATCCGACAGAGCGCCTTGCCCGCATTGACCACATGTAAATTATGATGTGTGAGTCGAAGGTGCTGCTCAGCGATACAAAGTTGATCCTCTAGATCTGTCTGACCAATATGATTGAGCGCTGCAAGCAGACTGGGAAGTTGGCTAAGACCGCCGATATGCAGATCGTCGATGCCGCATGCGGTGAGTGGCTTACCTTGCGCGTAATGATCAAAAAATGCGCGGTGATATTCTTCGGCGTAGGTATCGCGATGCCAGCCTGCCTTGAGCATACAGGTGGCATAATGCGTCAACCAAACGTCCGCATCGTAACTGCCATGCTTAATCACTAATTGGTACAGTTCCACAGCCAGTTTAAAGTTGAGTGTGTTTTCGCCGGCAGCGAGGAACTGATGATAGTGCACGCCCCGTTGTCCCCAGTATTGCGCCTGATCATGCAAAATATCACCTCGGTCATTGCGCGGCGTGTAATGCGAGCGCCACAAAATACTATCTGGGTGCGGATTGCGTGGCGATTCAAAGCCATTCAGCTCTGGGTAGTCACGATCAAGCGCCGCGGTATCGTAATACCAATGTACCGGCATCGCGACAGAATCTGCCAACAGAGAGCCAATCATGGCAGAGTTATAGCAATTTATTTTCATTTAACTAATTGATCGAGTGCGGCGGGAATGGCTTTTTTGAAACGAAAAAAACCAGCCTGTGCATGTGGATAGAAATGCTCGTCCCACCAGTGCCTTTTGAATGCTAACTGAATCGACTTTTGCTGCAAACCATGGCGTAACTCAAGGACTACCTGATCCCAGATGCCGACTGCTGGCTCAGCCATAAGCACAAGATCTAGCTGCGCGGCCACTGCCCACTCAACGACAGCATCAAGGTCAGTATGCACCACTGCCCCGCCATCGGACGCCTCGCAGAGGCAACTGTGGCGAAAATCAAAGACAGACTGTGTGATACGGTGCCGTTGATAGGCATCCTGAGGAATAAAGCCTGCCGTTGCCCTCACCTCAGCTTGATCATACAGCCAACTCAGAGCGGATACATCCTCCTCGTGCAAGAGCAAGCCCACGTGTTTGCAACTTGGAATTGGAGCCAGTCTCTCGTAAGGTTGTGCAGGTGGATTAGGGGCACTATCAGTCACATCAACAGGGACTGTGGCTAATTTAATTTGCGGGTTAAAACGTCCCTTAGAGTAGTGGCTAATATTATCGGCGGTCGCCAAATAAGTTTTACCTACAGTGTGCAGCCCTGCAACCCAACGCCAACTGAGGGTGTTGGTTGCTGCATCACCATCTAGCAGATGGCGCAAGAAAAAATCAGCACCCAACGTCCATGGTAATTGCAGTGTATGAACCCAAATGCTGGCAAACCACATACGCGCATGATTGTGCAAATAGCCAGTGTCGATGAGTTCACGCGTCCAAGCGTCGAAACATTCGATGCCGCTCGCCGCTGAGATCACTTCAACGTAGCGCGGCAAGTCCCCAGCAGTGACCTGATCCTTGGCTAATTGAGTACAATAATCCTGCCAAACAGAGGGTCTGCGGCTCAACCAGCCCTTCCAGTAAGTACGCCAACAGACCTCATCGATAAACTTTGAAGCCTGGGAAACCGTGTGATGATCTAATACAGCAGTAATCAGTTGCCATTCCGGAATTAACCGCAAGCGCACCCAGGACGACAGCGAAGATACATTGATCCTAGCTTCAGGACCATACTCATAATTGCGGGAACGAGCGTAGGCCTCCCCCGCGTGTGGCATAAATTGGTCAAGCGCCTCGAGTGCTGCTTGTTGACTAGAATGAAACATGCCAAATGGAACGGGAAATCGGACTAATCCTTACCGACTGAATACGCATCGCCTCACCCTGAAGCTAGGAATCAGCAACGACTCCAGCCAAAAAAATGACAGTCCAAAGCACAGTTCGAACCCAATTATAAGCAATCAGTTTATCCAGCGTTTCTGGCGACGCATCATTGCTGCTTATTGTATTATGGAGCGGTACAAATATGATGAATGTCGTGATCCAAGTGCTCAGCACCATCACCATCAGCAATCCATAAGCCCATGAAAAAACGTCATACAATCGTAGCACGTGCAGCACAACTTGAGAGACCATTAAAGGCATGACTATTACTGTGATGGCAGGTGTGTAGGTACGATGCCACCGTAGGAGTGCCGATGAGGATAAATACTTAAAGTTTGGATACACGAGCAACTGCACCGCCCAAATGAGCACCAATAGTCCGAAATCGATGAGATGAAGCCAAGTCATACCGAGTCATTCAATCTAGAAGCAAGGCAGCCGCAAATCACATTTACAGATTATCAAAAAATCCAACAGTTTAAATGGTGTCTGAGGATCCAAGCAAAGACAAGTCATTGAAATGCCGTATCAGTCCAATAAAGACTAACCTTCTCGACTAACAAGCGTGCCACTTTTTCGTACTATAATATGATTTAACAACGGAGATTTGACATCAATACTGTTAGTTATATGTTAATACTAACGACTTTTAAATGAAAGATTGATCAAGTAAATTAGTAATCTAAAAGATGTCCTCATTAGGTCCGTCTACATTGACTAAAGTTGATCTAACTATTCTATTCAACACTACCCATATTCTGATAGGGGAAAGAAAAAAGGCCTCGGTAACCACACCGAGGCCTTTAACTGCATTCTACCCATATTACCATCAGGGTCTACATACCGCTGACGAAAAATAAACAAGTGCCATAATTTAATTTGAGTCAAGAGTAAATGTATACATTTACATTTTTTTAATAATTCCCTTATATTTACACTTTTAGGAACCACTTGAGTATGACTTTACCCTCCAAAAAAAAGGCCCCGGTAAATTTTTACCGAGGCCTTAACTGGTTACTACCCCATACTAACAAAATAAAATTAAATGGCTATGATTGTTAAAATAGACCTTTTATAAAAGAAGTAAAGATAAATAGTGGATAAACCCTATAAATTTTATCATTTTATATTTATTCCTTTATTTACCTACAGTCACATCATAAACTATTGCCATGTGCGTCACTGAATTACCCAGCTAAATTTAATGCTTCATTCCTCATATTGAATGATAAGCGCGTAGTGAATCGAATGATTCCGCAACAGGGCGAGCAATTCTTATTTTTTGAATGATCCTAATACCCACCTCTGATCGCATAAAACCCTTCCAGAGAAGCCCCGTATGGTGATTTTCAATCATAGGGGCGATAGGTCCCTGATCGATTACTAAGAAGCCAGGTGATATCCACTCATGATAATTACTAACTACAAAGTAATCATCTATTACCAATTGAAAAAGCAAGCAGTACTAGCCTACTTTACATCAATCACTAAGATTTTTAACTAAATTGCCACCATAGCCTGCTAGTTCTAAATAGGCGCGACCTATTTCTTGACCTGTACCATCCAAGACTCGGCATGCGCCTTCCCAGTAGGGATTTTCTTTGCGATTACCGACAAACTCCTGGTCATCAAGGAGAGGTCTTAAATAATATTGCTTAAATACTCCGTCCCGAGGATCGGTTGCTTCGATACAAACACTTGTTGGGTAGCGTAATCCTGTGAGCGGACTGCTCCAATAGCCTTCTTCCTGCCACTTAAATCGATCGGCATAAACACCACGTACAGTAGCAGAGTGATCAATCCAATATAGCGCAGACCAAGGGTCACTGCTGCCATCATTTTTACGTAAACGATAAGCTTTTACTTCGGTGCCATCATAAAGCTGAATTGCAGTCCAGTCCCACCCGACTAAATCTGAGCCTAATTGACTCGATGCAATTTCGTGGTCTTGCCAAGCAATACCTTCGACCTCTGTAATCTCTCCATCACGTATAATACGACCCTTTACTTGCAATCGTGTATATGTCCAATAAAGACTCACCGCCGCTGGGTCTGCTCCTTTACGACTAAGTCCGCGCTCACCAAAAATGACAAGTGGTTTGAGTGGTTGAAGTGATAATTCAACCTGTACATTATCTGGTAATCTGAAATCTAGTTCAAACGCCGCTGTGCCACTACTCTCAAATACACGTATAGGGGTAGACGTTATATCCAATTTACCAGTAGATGCATGCGCCTGCCAGCCCTCGCGATTAATTCGCTCAACACTTCGATAACGTTGCTTAGTCAATTCACTCAAAGCTGCATGACTCATGAATAACTGATGGTCACCAAAAGCAACTCGTGCCTCGGGTTGATCCACTACGTGCGATGGAGCACCTGCAAGGCGAAAAACCGTCGATTGAAATCCAAAATCTTCGCCACTTTCAGTCCCTTTTAAGTGTCCCACCCAATACCACCACTCTATCGCATATTGAGGATGCGCGCCATGTGCATCAGGTAAAACTGCTGGTGTATTCGGTTGCGGCACGGGGTACCCCTCCAAGGTTTGCATCGGGGGCTTAATCCAAGTATTTGCAAAGCAACTACACGATGCAATTAGTACACCCACCAGTAAGAGGGCCATGTTCTTAGTTCTACACATATATCAAGAGTGTTTAGTTTGGTTATTAGTAAACCACCAAGCGCCAGCGCCGACACCACAAAGATAACCACTCATTGTTAATAAAAACCCGAATGCAATAAACTCCCGCCAAGGCAGTGACCACTGAAGCGTCCAGCCAAATGACTGAACGTTAATCACCGCAATCAGTAGCCACCCTAGTGCTATACCTAATAATATACCACTGAGCCATGCCGCAAATGCGATTCCAGCCCCCTCTAATCCCGCAGATCCAATCAATCGTCGCTGTGAAAAACCAAGGCAATCAAGAGTTGCCCATGTGCGTGAGGACTCTTGAAAGATTGCTAATAAACCAAGTAATAAACCTAAAAATGCTACACACAGACCTATCCCATTGAGAGCAGTCGTGACCCGAAAAGTCTGATCGAAAATACTAAGTGCTAGCGTACGCAATTCCGCGGCATTACGTATATCCAAACCCGGATACCGAAGACGCAGCATATCTCTATACGAATTAGTCGCCATGTCAGTATCTAGATACAAGCTGGTATTGATCGGACGGTCCGAAGCTGCCCATTTTTTCCAAGTCACTTTGTCGATCACTGCAGATCCAAATTCACTGCCATAATCAGAGTAAATACCGATAGGCGAAACTCGCCGCGATCCTGTTGGTGTGCCTAAGACAACTTCACCTCCTTTAAGCAGATCAAATCGCCGCGCGAAAGTCTCACTGACAATTGCAGGTTCCGCACCATTGATGGCAATTAGTTCACCTGGTTTTCGTAACCAAAGCTGCTGTAAAGTCCCTGACCACATCTCAAAGTCAACGCCGACTAGCTGGGTGACGCCAATCGGTGCGTCTACAGTAACGCTATATACTGTATCAGCAAATCTGATTCCTGCGGTCTGCTCAAGCTCAGCAATCAATACTGGGTCTATCCCATTCACTGCTCCTGCACCTGCTCCACCCCGCTCTGAAATATACAGTTCAGCTTGAAAGCGGACATCAAACCACCCCTCTATGGTGTTGCGAAAACTGCCCACCATTTGCAGCATACCAGCCACCATTCCAACTGCCACTACCAGTCCTGCGACCGCCAAGCGGTGACGACTCGAGCCATCGGACAGACGACTGAATGCTATACGCAATGTAGGTCCACTGGCCCACTTACGTAATAATTCAGCGCCGAGCGTCATCATTTGGCCTGCAA
>Ga0222717_10002946_pt1 | contig 12986 bp, 12 predicted proteins | sample C33_18DmetaG_FD_165053 | JGI IMG/M metagenome (GOLD analysis project Ga0222717, IMG submission 165053) | Estuarine water microbial communities from San Francisco Bay, California, United States - C33_18D | ecosystem: Environmental > Aquatic > Marine > Unclassified | place: USA: California...
CAATTCTAAGTTTATTAGAGTACAATGTTCTGAAGAAGGTTCATTCCCAATCATTGCTGGACCATTTGGACATGATAAATATTATAACCCAATCTATGTTGGAAACGTAGACTCACATGGATATGGTGAATCTATTGTACCATCAGCTATCTTCGCAACTGGTTCAGATGAAAACACATCTTCTAAATCAGTACAATATAGTGGTATAGATTTAGATACAGCTGTTATAAAAATAGATAACAACAATTACTTATCACCAATACCAACATCAGCAACACAAGGTGGAAACACAGTATTTGCATTTGATGGTACTGTAACTATACAAGGTGGAACTAAAGCATTTGGATATGAACTTACTGGTTCTAATTCAACTGATGTTAATAAAAGACAATTTATAGTAGGTTTCCAAGGTGGATTCGATGGAGTATCACCAACAATCAAATCAGCTAAATATGGTGATTCTGATTGGGGTGCTGGAAACTCACAAGGATTTGATTTATCTACTTCAACCGCTAAAGGTTCAGTTGCATATGTAAAAGCAATCAACGCAGTATCTAATCCAGATGATTTTGATATCAACTTAGTATCTGTACCTGGTGTTGTAAGAAGATTACACTCTTATGTATTTGATAAAGTAACTGATATGGTAGAAGCTAGAGAAGATGCATTCTTCATTGGTGATGTAACAGATGGTGGAGATACTATCGCAGATGCAATTTCACAAGGTGAATCGGTTGATTCTAACTATGTAGGTACTTACTACCCATGGGTTAAAACAATAGATTCAAGAACAAATAAACTAACAACAATTCCACCATCAGTATTGATGCCAGGAATTTACGCTTCAAACGATGCGGTTGCTGCTGAGTGGTTTGCACCAGCTGGTTTAAATAGAGGTGGTATCGTAGGTGCGGTATCTGTATTAAACAGATTAACACATTCTGAAAGAGATACTTTATATGAAGGAAAGATTAATCCAATCGCTCAGTTCCCTGGAGAAGGTATTGTTGCATTTGGACAGAAAACTTTACAAGATAAAGCATCTGCACTTGATAGAATCAATGTAAGAAGATTGATGATTAGAGTTAAGAAATATATTGCTTCAACTTCAAGATACTTAGTATTTGAACAAAATACATCTCAAACAAGAGGTAAGTTCTTAAATACTGTGAATCCTTATTTAGAAGGAATACAACAAAGACAAGGATTGTATGCATTTAGAGTGGTGATGGATGAGAGTAATAACACACCTGATGTAATTGACAGAAACATATTGGCTGGACAGATTTTCTTACAACCAACAAAAACTGCTGAATTCATCGTGTTAGACTTCAACATCTTACCGACAGGGGCATCATTCTCGGCATAATTAATTAAAAATAAAAAAGAACTATATTTATAGTAGAATATAATTAGGAGAAAACAAAATGGCAGAAGTATTAGAATTTAACGATATGTTTTATACCAACTTCGAACCGAAGATGAAGAATAGATTCATCATGGAAATCGATGGTATCCCTTCATATCTTATAAAAACAGCAAACAGACCTTCAATTCAATTTGAAACTGTTACCCTTGACCACATTAACGTTAAAAGAAAACTTAAAGGAAAAGGTGAATGGCAAGATGTAGAGATTACTCTATATGACCCAATCGTTCCCTCAGGAGCTCAAGCAGTAATGGAATGGGTGAGAACATCTCACGAATCTATTACAGGTAGAGATGGATATGCAGATTTCTATAAAAAAGATATCCAATGTTACCTATTAGGACCTGTTGGTGATAAGATTGAACAATGGACTCTAAAAGGTGCATTTATCAATAACGCAGTGTTTAATGATTTAGATTGGTCAAACTCAACTGACCCAGTCGAAATTAGTTTAACATTATCTTATGATTATGCTATTTTAGAATACTAATACTACTCCCACATATTTATAAAACGAAAAAGTTCTCTTAGTGAGAACTTTTTTTATGCCTAATTTCTAAATTTTTAAAAGTTATATATTTATATACGAACAAATTAAATTAAAAGTTATGGCAAAATATGATTTTCCTACGGAAGTAATAGACCTTCCATCTAAGGGTAAACCATACCCAGAATCAAGCCCATTATCAAAGGGTAGTGTTGAAATAAAGTATATGACCGCTAAAGAAGAGGATATACTTTCATCACAAAATTTGATAAGGAAGGGGGTGGTGCTCGATAAGCTATTTGAATCTGTTATTGTAGATGACGGAATTGATATAGGTGATATATTAATTGGTGATAAAAACGCAATTCTTTTAGCAACTCGTATCTTAGGATATGGTGCAGATTATCAAGTAGAAGTAACCGACCCTTTTACATTAGAAACACAAAAAGTAAATATTGATTTATCTAAAGTACAAACTAAAGATATAGATGATAAATTAGTAAGTAAAGATAATACATATTCTTTTACATTACCTACTTTAAAAACAGAAATAGTTTTCAAATTATTATCACATAAAGATGAAAAAGATATAAATGCTGAAATAGCATCACTTCAACGATTAACAAAATCAGAAGTAAATCAAGAAGTATCTACTCGATTAAGATATATGATTCTAAAAGTTGGTGATAATGATGATAGAGGATTTATTAACAAATGGGTAAAAAATAATTTACTTGCAAGAGATTCCAGAGCTCTTAGAAAGTATATAAAAGAAATATCCCCTGATTTAGATTTGAAATACGAATTTACATCAGATATAACTGGTGAAACGGAGGCACTTGATATCCCATTTGGGGTTGGGTTTTTTTACCCTTCCGAATGATTATAGTGTCCAACTTCATAATCAAATTTGGGAAATGGTTAACTATGGTAATGGATTCACTTGGAGTGAGGTATATACGATGCCAATCCATTGGAGAAGATTTTACTTTAAAAAGTTATTAGATGCCAAAACAAAAGAAAAGGCAGAATACGATAAAGTTAACAAAAAAGGTGGTTCTAAAGGACCAAATGTAAGAGTGAGGAAATAATTCCTCACTTTTTTTTTACCCTATATTTATATAAGAACAATTATATAGGAAAAACACTATGTCTAAAAAAAATATGATACACGAAGGATTAAGTAAATTCATTGGTGATTTCTTTGATGGTGTAAAAACTAACACCACAAAACGATATTTGGATAAAGCTAAAAAAGCAGGGTTACCAAAACCTATGATAGATAGAATGGCAAAAATCGAAAAAGAAAGACAAGAACTAGATAAACTTATTCAAAAATACTCTAAGTAGATAGGATTATACAATGGCTGAATTTTCAGGACAAGATAATGTACGAATACAAAAAGAAATTCTTAGAATTAAGGGTTTAATTGAACGTGCTCAAAAGGGAATAAATGCAGCTGAAAAAGATGGTCAAAAACAAAGTGAAGCAAGTATAAAAGCACAAGAAAAAAGAAATGCTCGTATTGTTGAGGCTGGTAAACAAATCAAAGCAAATAATCAAGCAAGATTAGATGCACTTGGAAGTGAAGAAAAATCTTTAAAAACATTAGGTAGTATATATAATAATTTATCAAACCTACAGCTACAAGATTTAAAACTAATTGAAAAGAAAACCAAAACAGGTAGTATTGCTCAAAAGCAGATTCTTAAAATTGCAGATATAAATAGAGATATAGCACAATTAGGTGCAGAAGATAATTACCAAAGAGAAGCATTAATTAATAAAAGGAACGAAGAATTTGGAATTCTTGAAGCTAAAGGAAAATTAGGAAAAGCAGACCTAAAACAACTTAAACAACAAAATGATTTGGCATTCAAATACTCTCAGATGTCAAGTGAGCAAAAAGACTTAATTCAAAAACAACACGATGTAATTGATGGAATGAAAAAATCCATTCAAGGAGTTTTAATGACAGCTAAAACCCTATATGGAAATATTGTAGGTGCAATAGGTGGTATTATCTCTGGAATGGGTATTATTATTGGCAAAGTAGGCAAACTTAATAAAGAATTTGGAACATCAATGTTTCAAATTGGTGGTATTGCACAAGAAACGGCATTATTAGAGATTTTCTTTGAAGGTTCTGCAGAAGCTGCAAAAACATTATCATCTGAATTAGGAGGTACTGAAGGGTCATCATTAGCTCTAAAAACAAACATAGGTATAATGTCAGAAACATTAGGCCTAAGTGGTGCAGAAGCAGCTACCTTAGTTGGACAATTCTCAAGATTAAATAATGGTTCTACGAGTGTTGCAACTGATATGATTAAAACATCAAATGAGTTTGCAAGACAAAATAATATCATACCATCAGAACTTATGGCTGATTTAGCAGCTTCAGCTGAAGAATTTGCATTATTTGGTGAAGAAGGTGGTGATAATATATTAAGAGCAGCTGGATATGCTCAAAAATTAGGTGTTAATATGAAAACACTTAGTGGAGTTGCAGAAAACTTATTAGATTTTGAATCCTCTATTACTAAAGAATTAGAATTAGGAGCTTTATTAGGTAGAAATATAAACTTAAACAAAGCAAGAGAACTTGCGTATAGTAATGATATAGAGGGAGCTACAAAAGAAACATTACGACAACTAGGTGGTATAAATGCATTTAATAAAATGGATTATTACCAAAAGAAAGCAACTGCTGATTTATTAGGTGTTTCAGTAGCAGAATTATCCAAGATGGCCAGTAATCAAGAAAAAGCTGCCAACCTTAGTAAAATAATGGGTGTAGAATTTGGTATCGCTGGAGAAGGTATGAATTATCTTATAAATAATTCAGGTTCGTTCATAACAAAATTAGGTGGTGGTATTACTGCCTTAGGACAAATGAACCTTGGGCTTCAGGCAATGGGAACATCACTTCTTGGTATGGTTAAAACTACGGCACTAGTACTTAAAAACTTATTAGGAATGGTTGCAGGTCCTGTAATCAAAGGTGTAAAAGCAATTGGTAGTAGTATTGGTAACAACTCAACTGTCCAATCAGTAAGTAAAGGTGCTGGTAAATTTAAAGATAAATTATTTGCAGGTATTGGTGATAAAGCAGCACCAACAAAAAATCTTCCTGACACCAATAAACCAGGAAATGTTACAAATTCATTGGGTAAAATAAATATGACTGCAGTTCTTAAAGGAGCAGCTGCAATGTTAATAATGGCAGGTGCGGTATTTGTATTAGGAAAAGCATTACAAGAATATAAAGATGTTGGTTTAACTGAAATAATGACGGCCATAGGTAGTATAGCTGCATTAGGAGTGGCAATGGGATTATTTGGATTATTAATGGCCGGACCACTTGGAGTAGGAATACTACTAGGTGCAGGTGCAATGTTGATAATGGCTAGTGCCTTATTTGTGTTAGGACATGCTTTACAGGCAATAAGTAAAGGATTTGGAGCGTTAGGAATGATACAACCGATGATTGGCGGACTTCTAGGAATGATAGGTGGGATATTTCAATTATCAGCCGCATTCACAGCATTAGCTGGTTCACTTTCATTATTAGGAATGGCTGGAATTGCTGCATTACCTGTATTACTTGGATTAGCAGTTGCAGGAGCAGGATTAGGATTTTTAATAAATGCAGTAGGTGGTGGAGAAAGTGAAACATCTTTACCGGCACTACCTGAGGAAACTAAACAATATTATAAAGATTCATTAGAAGTTCTTAGTGATATTAGACAAGGAATAAATCAAGGAAGTATAATAAAAATGAATAGAGATGTAGTTGGGGGAACTGTATCACAATCCCAATCAGAAAGTGGAGTAAACAGAGGGCAATTCAATAGATAAAAATGGGAAGAACAATATTAGAATTATTTCATGATAGTGAATTCAAAAATTCAGTTAATGCTAAAGAATCTAAAGGTGGATTTATACAAGATGTAACTAATTTTGCTCAACAAGAATTGAATGGTATTAGAAAAGCATCCCTTGTTGATATAAATAATCCCTTAATATATGGTAATGAGGTAACTCGTATTGCACTAAGAAGTACACCTGATTTAGAAATAATGAAAGATGATTCTAAAGGGTCAAAAGGTAAAAAGGGTGATGGACTAATAGGCGGAGCAATATCAGATGCAAGAAATAAAGTAAACTCTACGTTAGGAATCCCAAAAAATTTAATACCAACTACTGTTTCTGAAAAAATTATAGAATTAAGAAAGAAGGACACCGAAGATAATAAAGAAACTTCTTTATTAGAGTCAGCTAACTCACAAACTGTAATTACACCTGAAGGATTTGGGCCGAATGGTAAAGATGCAGGTAAATTTTTAAAAGAATCTGGTGGTGGAAATCCAAAAACTATTGGAAAACAAGCATTGGGTACTGGTATTGGTAGAGCTAAAGATGCACTTAGAGGTGAACTATTTGGTGAAGGACAAGGAGTAGGTACTGCAAACTCAGAGGGGTTTGAAGGTAAAAAATACAATGTAGAATATACATCAAATAAAACTACATATTCTAAAAGTAAGGAATCAGCTACGAGAATTAATCAAGATGATGGAGATACAATAGAAGTAATTAAAAAAAGTAAATTAGATTTACTAAAAGTAAATCCAAGAAAAGGTGTTAGTAGATATACACCTGATGAGTATTACTTTGGAAGAACTGGAAAAGCAGGAGAACGAGATGAAAAAAAGGCATATGGAAAAATGCCAAAATATAGTGATAAAAAGTACTTAGATTTTGATGATAAATTACCAATGGAATCGGCGTATAAATTGACTACACGAGATGAAATAAATACAATTTCTCCATCAGATGATTATACGATGGAAGATGGTTCATTCATGAAAATTGGTGAAGTTGTATATAAAGATTTTATTCCAGTATGGTTTAAAAAACATGGTAGTGAAAAACCAATTGTTTTTAGGTCAATTATTAGTGGACTTAGTGAAACAACAACACCATCTTGGAGCTCTAATAAATTTGTTGGTAACCCATATGCATTTTATATGTATGATGGTGTTGAAAGAAGTTTATCATTCAACCTTAAATTATTTGTTTCATCACCACTTGAATTGGATGGAGTTTGGGAAAGATTAAAATTATTAACTTCTTATGCATATCCAACTATTAATGGGGGATTAACAACACCACCGATTATTCAATTTAGAATAGGAAGTATGTATTCAGGTAAAATAGGATTTGTAGAAAGTTTAACTTATACAATACCAGATGAATCAAATTGGGAAACTGATGGTAAATTAGGATATCTTCCAAAAACAATAGATGCTGCAATAGGTATTAAATTTATTGAAACTCAAGGTTCTGAAGAACGATTATATGATATGGATATATCTAAAGCTGCGGTTAAAACCATCAATGATAAGAGGGAAAGTGATATGGAATCGCAAAGAACTTCTGGTGAAGGAGATACTCCTGATTTTGATTCTACACCAAAAGTAGAACCTAAAACAAAAACTGAGGTAAATGAAACAAAAAGTAAAAATCCAAAATCAATAAAAGGAGATAAACAACAAGAAAAAACAGCTATACCTCTAAAAGATGGTGAAGTATCTGCTGAAACGGCACAATCTGCAGTTAGAGATAGATTAGATGGTATGAGTCCAAAAGAATATCTTGATAAAAAAATACCTCAAGATTCTAATAAGATGACCGCGGCTCAAGAAAAAACATATATGAGTTGGCTAAGTAGATTCATAAATCAAGATAAAAATGCAATAGTTGAACCAATTAATTATTCTGATATGCCAAAAGAGGCTCAGTATTTCGCAACTGATGCTTATATTGGTACAACTTGGGGACCAGATGGTGAACAGGTAGTTTTAATCGGCCCTAACCTTAATGTTTATTTAAAAATTGAAGTATCAGGTAAAAAGGGATATATTGAGATAAATGAACATGGTGGTTCAACTCAGTTTAGAACCCCATCTCAAGAACAGGATGCTGCTATGGATGATGCAATAGGTTCGGCTTACTAATGAAAGATAAAAATAATGGCAAGTAGATATAAAAATAATAATAAAATAAAGTTAGAAAATGGTAAAAGAGTATATCGTTCAAAGATATACCCCAATATACCATTAAAGGATAGTGATATCTATGTGGTAACTCAAACAGGAGATAGATTAGATTCACTTGCTTCTCAATTTTATAGTAATTCATCTTATTGGTGGATTATTGCAACGGCCAATAATATTCACGATGCTTCATTATCAGTTGATGATGGAACAATACTTAGAATACCAATAGATTATAATACAATTGTAAATAACTTTAATAAATAATAAGTTATGGGTTTTCCTCAATTAGCAAATATAGATAAAAAGATAGTAACGGCAATAAATGCCAAAACTAAAAGTAATGTTACTACATCAAAGGTAATGCCTTGGATACGAGTGGTATCTTGTCTAGGAAATTTTTTAGTGTTAGAATCATCAAAAGAAGCAGTATCGTTTACTCAACAATATGGTAATACAGGAAAAAGTGGTAGAATTGGAACAGATAAAGATGGTAAATCAATATATGCAGAAGATGATAGAGGTTTTAGACCATCACCAACAATTTCAGCAATTAATATATCTCAAGGTAATGAGGGATTAAGTAAAAAAACATCCTTTACCATAATATGTTATTCTTTAGGCCAGGCAGAATTGGTAATGGAATACTTTATGGAACCAGGTAATCATGTATTAGTTGAGTGGGGAGAAAACACAAATGCATCAATAACCCAAAAATGTAACCCACTTGATGCTTGTACAATTATACAATATAATAATTTAAAATATACTCAAACGAAACGAAAAGATTCAGGTGCACATTATGATGCAGTATTAGGTACTATAACAAATGGTGGTTTAAGTTATGGTGATAATGAAACTTTTAACATTGATGTAGAACTAACATCTATTGGAGAATTACCGGCTTATTTACAACATCATAAAGGATTAGAGACAGGAAATTCAACAGCCGATTCAGGTGAAACATTTTCATCAAATGAAGTTAGAAAAGTAGCCACTAAAGTAAATAAAACGAAAGATGTAGGATATTCATTATATATGCAAATGTTTAATCAACTTCCATCTCATAAACGTTCAAAAGCTTTAAAAGATTTACCACTAGAACAAAAATGGTTATTAAATAGTGCTAATTATGTAAATATAGATAAAAAAATTAGAGATGCTTTAGTTAAATCAACAAAAAATGTAAAATTAGTTTCAGAATCCGATAAGGATTTAAAAATACCAACAGATATACCTTTATTTTCTGAAAAATCTTTTATCAGAGTAGCAGTAGCTTTTACAATACTTGATTTTCAAAATGGAATAGAACTTACACCTAGAAATATTCCTGCTTGTGATAATGAATCGGCTACAACAACCAATGGTATAATAAATTGGCGTAGTACTATTTGTAGAGCTCATAGAAATATGTTTTCTGCAAATTCTAATTTTCTTTATATTCCAAACAGACAACATCCTAGTTTCGATTTAGAAGGTGCTCTATCTACTAATGGTGAATGGAGTAAACCATTGGGAGATTTAAATATTGTTAAAGGTAATTTCTTAACTGATACTGTTGATACACATCCACTTGCATATGATGATAAGGCTCAGGCATCATATTTTCCAAAAGATTATGATTTAGAATACTCTGACCAAGCAAAATACGATTCTTCTTATTTAAGTTATGAAGCTGATGCAGGTGAATGGGGGTATTTAAGAGATTTATATATTAACTTTGAATTCTTTTGTAAAACATTAGAAGCTAATCTTTATAATACTAAAGATATTTATTATGAATTATTAAATGGTATGAGTTCTGCGGTAAATATGTATTGGGATTTTCAAATAATTCCTCGTGGAGCGGTTCTACCACCACCTTGTACAGATGATGGATATGCAGAATATGTTAGAACACATTATAAATCTGCAGACGGTCAAGAAGAATTACATATTGTGGATGCTACATTTACAGGAAAAGTAAAAGATAGAGGATTAGGAAGGGCTGCATTTCAATCAAGGGGATTAAAAACACCATTTTTATCTGCAGAATTAAAATTTGATATTCCTTCTGCAATGAAAGGGCAGATAATTGGAAGAAAATTATCAAAATTAACAAAAAATCCAAATAAAGAACAACCAGAAGTAGATTTAGATGGTTTATTTACAACAAGAGTAGATTCAGTTTCTCATAAATTAAATTTATTTAATGTAGAGGGTGCTAAACTTGCTAAAGAAAAAGAACAAGCGAGTGAAACTCCAAACGAGAGGAGAGCAAGACAAAAAGCTGAATTAAAGCAAAAAGAGGGAGATAAAGAAGAACAGTCAAAAGCTAATTATGAATTATTTATAGGAAATGGATGTGTAGTTCCTAGAGTTCAAGATAGAGGAGAAAATTATGATGTTGCAAATGAAGCATATGACTTCTTGAGCTCAAATGAAACTACAATCGAAAAGTTAGCTGTAATTTGTGGATATAATGATGCTAACTTATTAAAAAAAGTTCAATTATTAAATGAAGGTAGATTTCCGAAGAAGAAAAAGGATAATATAAAGACTCAATTTACAACTGGTAAAAATCCACCTTTACTTCCAATTAAATTTAATTTTACAATACATGGGGTTAGTGGACTCAGAGTAGGAGATACTTTTGCTATTAGTGATTTACCTTTAAAATATAAAAATAAAATATTTCAAATAACTCAAATTTCACATGAAGTTAGTACTAATTTATGGCAAACAACTGTTGAGGGAAGTTTAAGAAATTTAGATAGGAAAATAGATGAATAATTTAAATAGATATAAACAAATACAGAAAAAAAGAATTCGTACTACACGAAAAATTGAATCTTATATACCTACTCCTACCAAGGGTGATTACACTCGTGGATTTATACAAAGAGTATTTATTCAAAAAGTAAATGATAAAGCTTCTCCTATATATGAAATAAGTCCAGAAAGAAGTTCTTATTATAGTAGTAACCAACTATATAGTATTGTTTTTTGTAAATGGAGAATATCTGGACCTAACAAATCTTATGTAAAAAATGGAATATTACATAAATCGGTTAGTGAATCAAATAACTCATCAATAAAACTTAATAATGATATAATACCAAACTTAAAATTATATCTACCAAATTTATTACAATTTTATAAAAGTTAATATATATAGATATACAAACTTAAATACGTTACATGAAATATTTATCAAAAGAAGAAAAACAACAATTACTTTTTGATTGGAGATACAAAGGAGTATCTGTACTTAATTTACTTACAGAAGAAGAAGTAGATGAGTATAACATAGAATTAGAAAAAATAAGATTAGAAAGAAGTCAGAATGATAGTGATAATGAATGGGGAGAATATGACCCATTTATGTACCCACATAAACAATCTGAAAAATTAAAAGAATTATTAGTACATCCAAAAATCATTGAAGCTACAGAATTTTTATTACAAGGTGAGGTAGTAGGTTTACAAACTTGGGCATATTTTAAACCAGCAGGACAATTAGGTAGAGATATGCATCAAAATATATTTTATACACAATGTGATGCAAATGAAGTTTTAAATGTTTCAATTGCATTTGATAATCACGACCCACAAAATGGTTCAGTATGGTATTACGAAGGAACTCAAAACCTTGGTAGATTGCCAATTGAGGTAGATGAAGAAAGAACAAATTCAAATCCAAAGAATTGGAGAAATGAAAGAGGAAAACCTTGTGTAATGCCTGAAGGACATACATTTCCAAAAATAGATGGTTATTTAAGAAAAGGACAAGTTGCATTTATACATTCAAATGTAGTACATGGTTCAGAAGAAAATACCTCAAATAGATTTAGAAAAGCATTTTTATGTGGTTATTTAAAATGGGGTTCAAACTTTGCATCTGGTAATCATATGAAAAGAGAACCAATAGATGTAGGTTCTGCTAAATTATAATAAGTTATCTACATAAGTTGCACCACAATTAAAGTTTAATCTAATTGGTGCCTTATTCCACTTATCTACATACGCATATCCATAATCAGTTCTACTCATTACTTTCTGAATACAATATGCATACAATTGATATCCAGCATTTCTTGGTGCAACTTTTTTAATTACATATGTTCCACCTGAATAGTTTGAGTTTGGTGTTGGTAAATCTTTTACTTTTTCAACCCAATCATATGTTAGGAAATTACAAGTCCAAAACCAACCACTCACTTCTCCTTTAAAATATTGTATAAAACAAGAACACCCAACATCAAATCTTTTTTTAAGATTATCAACATCTGGTCTATCTTTCCAATCGGATAGTGTTTCATTAATACTATCGATTATTTTCAATAAATCTTTTTCTTGGGAATATTCTGAAATCTCAATGTAAGAGTATCTATCATCAAGTTTACAAGGCATTTTGAATTCAGGTGCAAAAATTCTCATCTGAACATAGTCTGCTTTATTCATAGTAACATTATTGGTTTCTAATATAAATATATTATAAAAATATAAGTGTTTTTTTTTAAAAATAAACAAGAAAAAGCTTGTATAATCCAATTATTTTTCGTATATTTACTATGTAAATGAGTGATAATTAAACCCTTTAAAATAAATAAAAAATGATAAAAGAAATGAATTTAGGATTAGTAAAAATGAATGAGAGTAAAACTCAACTTTATGGAGTTCAATATTACAAATCTAAGTGGGAAAGAAACTTAGGTGATACCTTAACTATCGATGGAGAAAAATGGTTAGTTGGTATGATTGGAGATACTAAGAACGATGTAATCTCTGCTCTTAATGAGATTGTAAGTAAACAAAACAAAATAGTAAGAAAACAAAAATACTATCAAACTAAAAAAGAGAATATGATTATGAATAATATTCTTAGTGATGTAATGAAAGAATTAAACCTTTAAAATATAAAAAATGATAAAAGTAAACGATAAAATAAAATTTGAAAACAAGTATGGACAAATCCAAGAGGGAATTGTTACCGATAATAACTACCAATGTGAATTTGATGCAGACCTT
>Ga0222717_10002949_pt1 | contig 12974 bp, 5 predicted proteins | sample C33_18DmetaG_FD_165053 | JGI IMG/M metagenome (GOLD analysis project Ga0222717, IMG submission 165053) | Estuarine water microbial communities from San Francisco Bay, California, United States - C33_18D | ecosystem: Environmental > Aquatic > Marine > Unclassified | place: USA: California...
CGAAGATATAGTACAAAAAAGAATAGACGATGCTATAGATTCTTTTAAGCAGTTTTCAGAGATACAAGCACATTTTATGACTTCTTCATCAAAAGGCGGTAAAAGACTTGCCGAAAGTTATATTGCGCTCGCAGGAATATTAGAGACTATAGAAGGGAAAATTAGGGATGTAACTACAGCAAATATAGGAACCCTTTCAGCACAGATAGCTGATGAGAACGCAAAAATAGCAGAACAAAGAGACGCACTAGCGTTATTATTAGTAGAAAAAGAGAAGCATAAAAAACACGCAACTCCTCTGGGCAGGGGGGCGCTGGCTGGGCAGACCGACAAAAAAATAATAGCCGCAGAGGGCAATATTGCAGCATCAAAACAGAAAATAGCAGAGCATGAACTAAGTCTACAAAATGCACATAAAGATGCTCAAAAACAAATATTAGCAGGTTCAATTGCGCAACTAAAAGTTCAAATGAAAGTAGCTGAATTAACTAAGACCAGTGCCTTTAATACAGGGATAATGGCTGATTCTTTAGCAGGCTTGGAAGATCTGCAAAAACAATTGGATTCCCCTAAGGGACTAAACGAGGAAGAATTTTTAGTAGGTCTTGAACTAGTTAGAAGATATCCTAATGCAATAAGAGACTCCTTTACTCAGATAGATTCTCTCGTTGCTACTTTTAATGCTACTATGGGTAAAAGAAATCAAAAAGTTAAAAAAGAGTTTCAAGATGAAGAGGAAGGGGCTCAAGCAATTATCGATAAGTTTGAAGAGCTAACTAAAGTACAAGAAGAAGGGAAAAGGCCGGGCACACTACTTTCACCAAAATCAGTGAAAGAATCAAAAAAGTTACTAGACCAGTTAAATGCAAGAATAGAAGGTCTTAGGCTTAATGAAGAGTTTGGAACAGGTGTTAAAGGCTTAACAGCGTTTAAAAATTATATAGTAAAGACTAGAATAACCTTAGACACTATGGAAAAAAGCTTAATTAAAGCTAGAGGACAGTTTGTAGAATTAAGTAAGGCTGCAAAAGGCATTGTAGGAGGGCAAGCCTTTCTTGACGAAGAGAAGAACGAAATATTAAAGCAGGAAATAACTTTTTTAGAGAAAAAATATGAGATTGAACAAAAAGCGTCCGGTCAAACCGAAAAAGATTTTGCCCTTTCGACATTAGCACTAGATCTTACAAACAAAATAACCGCTGCGAAATCAAAACACCTAAAACCTGAAGTAATTAAAGCAAAGCTTGCTGTAGACGAATTAAAAACTAAGAAACAAGCTTTAAGCCTGACAAAAAAGAGAATGCAGGAAGAGCAAAAACTTTTAACTATAATTGCCAGAGGAAGAGCTTCAGGAGGCAAATTAACACCTGCGCAGCAATTCAAACTAGATGTAGATACCGCAAAGCTAAAAGTAGCAACAGCAAAAAAAGACCTTGACTTTACAATACTAAAAGTAAAGATGGAAAGAGCCTTACTAGTAGCTCAAATGCAAGCAGCAGAAATCAAGGAAGAACGTCAAAAGAAAATTTTAAAACTTTTAGATGCTCAAAATGCTATAGCAATAGACACAGCTAAACAGTCTGTTAAAAGCGCTGAAACCGGAATTACTTCAACTATACAGGGAGGAATAAGTACTTTTGATACTGGATTTGATCGTATGGGCTCAGGAGGTTTTGGGGTAGATGCTGTTAAAATGCAAGTAGCAGGGCTGGAACAAATTACAAAGGCAACAACTGCTCTAGCGGCTGCAGAAGAAAATCTGAAGGAAAAGGAAGAAGCTGACAAAAAGGCCTGGGAATCTCTTAATTTCAGCGGGTCGGACGATGATCTCGCTAGCTCAATTCTTGCTGCAGGTCGAGCAATGAAAGCTGCAGAGGCTGCAAAGGTTACAGTAATTCAAGCGAACGATGCTGTTAAACAGGCGATCTTCTCGATGATTGCTGAAACCATGACAGGTATGTCAAAAGCTTTAGAGCAGTTAGGTCCTGAGGGAAAGTTTGCAGCCGCTTTCGGTAATCTAGGCGTTATACTACAAAATTCTATAGTTGGCGCTCTGGATATAATCATGAAAGAAGGAGGTGACCTCTCAGACAAGTTAGCAGCAGGTTTCTCGGCCGCTGCTAATATTATTGGAGGAATAGCTTCTTTATTATCTGCCCAGGCTAACCAACAAGTAGCAGCAATAGACAGGCTAGTAGAGGCAGAGAAAAAAAGAGATGGACAATCCGCAGCTTCTGTAGCAAAAATGAAAGCTCTGGAAGCTAAAAAAGAACAGCTAAAGAAAAAAGCTTTTGAAACAAATAAAAAGCTAATGATTGCTCAAGCAATTATGGCTACAGCGGCTGGAATGGTAGGTGTTTTTGCGGGTATAAGGAGCCACTTTGACCTTCCTTTTGCTATTGCCGGAGCAGCATTAATTGGAGCAATGGGAGCAGCTCAGATAGCTATAATTTCTGGTATGTCTTATCAAGGCGGAGGAAGTGCTCCTTCAGCTCCTTCTGGATCAATAAACGTAGGAGAGAGAAAAAGCAGCGTAGACATGGCAAAATCTCAAGGAGCTGGAGGCGAATTAGCATATATGAGAGGAGGCCGAGGACAAGGCGGCCCTGAGAGCTTCAAACCAGCTTTTACAGGGGCAAAGTACAGAGCTTCCGGAGGAGAAACAGCAGGGTTTATGGTAGGCGAGCAAGGACCAGAGATGTTTGTTCCTGACCGTTCAGGCCGTATAGCTCCTGCAGATGAAACAGCAGCAATGAGCAATATTCCAAATGTAAACTTTAATATTAGTGCAGTCGATGCTGCAGGAGTGGAAGACGTACTTATGAATCAAAGAGGGCATATTATTAGTATGATTAGAGAGGCTGCAAATGCACAAGGTGATGTATTCTTAGAAGACATTAACATAGCGGAGTTATAATGGCAATACAAAATACTTTACCAGATCCTACTAATAAGATAAATGCGGCAGGAAATATTGATTCTAGCGGTAATCCGGGTCCCGGCTTTTCCGCTGTTACTGTAACGTCTAAACAACCTATTTCAATTAACCGTTCTAACTCTGGATTAGCTTTTAGAAATGTTAGCAAATATCAACTGTTTACTGTTAATATTAGTTATAATAAATTAACAAAAGAAGAATTTAATGTAGTATATTCTTTTTTACTAGAAAAGCAAGCAAGTTTAGAAGCTTTTTTCGTACAGCTGCCTCAATATGGTAATAGTAGTGCGGGAACTAAAAATATAATTGCAGACGCTTCTGCGGGTACAAACCAACTCAGCCTTAGTAGCGTAGCTGATATAGCTCCAGGGGACTTATTTTCGGTAACTGTGCCTACTGATGATACTCATGTTAAAGTATATAAAGTTACAAAAATTAATAGCGCAGTAATCACTATCACACCCCAGCTTCAAAGACCTATAGATATTAGTAGTTCTGGAACAGAAACTGCTAATTTTGGAGTGCCTAAAATGAGGGTTACTTACACAGGTTCCGACATTCAATACAGCGTTGACGCATCAGGATTATACTCCTTTTCCGTAAAACTAGAAGAGACTTTATCATAATGGCCTTACGAGATATACATAGCGATATTAAAAGTGACTTAAGTAATAATGTACCTTTACAGGTATATCACTTAGTAAAATTTGAAAAACCTTCACAACTAGATCATGAAGCTGTAAACCCAGCTGATTATGTATATCTGACAGACGCTGCCCATCCAGTAGTATATGATAGTCAAACTTACCATCCTGGAGGTTTATTAAAAGTCGGTAAAGTTCCTGAAGGTACAGAAGCTAAAGCTACTAATTTAAGTTTAACTTTATCTGCTACAAAACTAGGAAAGCAGTCAGGAGTTTTTTCTGTAACTAGTGCCTTAATCGCAGCTAATACTCAAGGTACTTTAACCGTAGATTTAGATTTGTTTAAGTCAGGGTTTTATCCTGGAGACGTTGTTAGCTTTACTCCAACAGGGTCGGGAAGCTCTTTTAAAGCACGAATAGATGCTTTATATCAAAATGGTACAAGAATAAAAATTACTCCTACTAGTACCGTCCCTGCCATTACAGGTGTTAATTATAGAGTAAAGTTTAACTCTTCGGAAATTGATGCACTAGTATCGGGAGGAATTAGTACTGATTCCAGTGGTAATACTGTATTTTCTCCTGTAAGTTTTGATAATTATATTAATAGAAGTGTGACCATTTATAGAGTTTTTTCTAGCAGCATTACAGGTATTCAGCGTGGTGATCCTATTGTTTTATTTAAAGGTATTATTGCAAAAGGAACTTTAAATGAAAAACCTGGTTCTGGTTCTACCATAACTTGGTCCCTAACCAGCCACTGGGGAGACTTTGTAAGAGTATCAGGCAGACTTACTTCAGATGAATCTCATAGAGGATTAGACGGCGCAGGGCTTTCTGATATTAATTCTGCACTAAAAGAAGAATATGTGAATGACTATGGTTTTGAACACGCAGACTCTTCCTTAAACGTAATAGCCAATTATACAGATATAGCTACTAAGACTAAAATGGTAAAGCGAGGAGGTCTCGCAGGTCTTTTTGGAGGAAAAAAACCAAAGGAAGAAAAATATGAGGTCACTAGAGAACTAGACTTGTCTATAGATCTTGATGCAAGATATCTTCCCCTCGTCTATGGTGTTCAGAAAGTAGACCCTATTCCAGTATTTGCAGACGTACAAATAATTACAGATACTAATGCTAATGATAATATTGCTGGAGGCGCTACTAACTTATTTCAAGCCCAAGCACTGTGCGAAGGACCTATAGGAGGTGTATATGATATATACATGAACGACAAAGGTTTAGTTTGTACAGATTTAGCAGATAGTGATACACGAGGGGCTAGTGGCTCAGACACGCCTTGTATAGGGAGAATGGATAGAGGAGACGTACTCAGCGGTAATAATCTATTTTCATCCAGTCTATTAGATTCTGGGCAAGCTAATGATTTTTTTAATGAAGAAGACTTGCGGGAGGATCCAAACCATTCTCCTATATTTTCAGGTATATTTGGGTTTAATACTGGTTTTCAAAGTAAGAAAACGGGAAGCGAGGGTATACAACATAGAGAATCTTTTAAATTTCCTGAAGCTAATAATATTCAATTAACCGTTCATACGGGAAAAGAAGATCAAGAAGTTGACCAAACTTTGTTATCTCTGGCATCAGATGGCTATTTTTTAGTACAGCAAAATTACTATAAAAACGACGCAAGCCAATATTGGACCGGAAACCATAGACTTCTTGATACAGCTTATGTAGTTAGTAAAGATACAATTAGCAATGAAGATGGTAGAGCGCCCGAGCTTTCTTTTGTAGTAAGAGGTAAATTTGTAAATTGCTACCATTACGATGGTTCATACAGAATCTCTTCCGGAGATGTATCTAACTTTGAACTAGGAGACTCCGTTAATATTACGCTAGCAGACGGTACTACTAGTGGAGGTACCGCTACCGTTATAGATAAGTGGTCTTTTCTATCTATGTCTAAAACTACAGATTATCGGATTAGATTCAAGTTTGATACTACAGCTACTTATAATTCCATTGTCAGGGACGGTACTGTAGGTAAGTTTACGGCTACAAAAGGCTCTAACAGTTTAGTATTTATATCTCCTGAGTATTCTAATAATGCTAGTTATCCAGCTGTTCCTACTACTCCTTTGACTTTTGGGGACTTTTTTGTTAAAGGAACTGCTTTCAGTAATAAAACAATATCTCTAAAAAGAATAGTATCTACAGTAACTACGTCTGTACCTCAGCATATTGCCACTGCTGGAGGCTTTGAACAAATAATAGGCGATGATATAGAAATACAAACAACGATTTATAACTACGAATATAATTTTTCGAGTCTAAGCTCCGATATAAAAAATACTTTAAAAACAATAAAAGAAACAAATGGTTATATAACCCTACTAGCAACAGGAGTAAACAATGATGAAAGAGAGTTTAAACTTGGATTAAACTCTCTAGACACTAGTACTATGATTTACAAATCTAGTAGCCGAAACTTTTCTTTAGAGCTTTTAATGGGAATTTCCAGCTCCAGCACCTCTGATGGTGAAACTACACAATCAATAACCGTAGATATTCTAAACTACTCTTTACTGACACAAAATACGGGAGACACTGCAAATCTTAGCGATGTTGTAGGTTTGAATATAGAGATTAATCGAGCAGAAACACTTAAGGATACAGCTGTAGTTACGCTGCCCACTACAAGTAGCTTAGTAACCTTTTGTAGTACTAATGAAATTTTAATATTAAATAAAGAGCTTCCTCAAAGATTTCGATCAAACTCAAGTACGAATGCAACTTATACTTATGGTACTAGAGGGACGTATTTAGATGTTGGCATCTATTCAGATTCTCGGGTATCTATTAACCCTGCATTGCAACTTTTAGATTATCTAACTAGTAAAAGGTATGGCAAAGGGTTAGATATAGTACAAGATTTAGACTTGGACTCTTTCAAGGAAGTAGCCCGAAGTTGTGATACAAATTCTGATGTATATCTTTTATTTCCTGAGAATACTTCTTTTACTGTAGGGCATACGTACAAGTACCCTGCTACAGGGACTCTACAATGGCAGGGTACTGTAAAAAGTTTTGGAGAGGTTTCTACTAAAGATGGGACAAACTACGAGCAAGTGCTCTTTGAAGAGTGTATAGGCAAGTTAGGCCAAAAGTGGTTTAATTGGAAACAATATACTACAGGCGATATAGTCTGGTCTAAAAAGGGTTTCTGGAAAGAGATAACCGCTACCGGAACCGCAACTACAACCGAACCTACCAGTAGCGGTGGTACTAGTATTAGTCTTAAGAATATAAGTGCGAATACTACAGTATCCACGAATACCTCTCTATACGCTAATTTAGGCAATCCTTTTGTAACACAAATTGATGGCAATAATAATGTAGTTTCTGGTTATGTTTTGTATGATTCCGATGATGTAAAATACTGGAAATATCTAGGGTGGGATTCTTTAGATCAAAGGTATGTAACTAGGCATCAAACTAATACAACGATTGATACTTCGAGGCCTGTTTTTGACAATGTAAATAGTATGTTGCGTCAATTTAATGGTATTTTACGGTTTGCAAATGGAAAATATTACTTAGATCAAAAAGTCGGCGCAAAAGATATTAGTGATTTTAATTTTGATGAGACAGTTACAGAAGACGATATTGTTGGCGATATAAAAATTTCAGATAAAGGAATTAGTAAAACTTTTAATTCTGTAAATGCTCAAATAATAGATCCTTCTAATAAATTTGAAACTAGACCTATAGCGTTCTATAATTCAAACTATAAAAAACAAGACAAAGGAGTCCCTAGACAAGGAAGTTATGAAGCTCCTGGAATTAGTAATTATTTTAATGCTCGTTTAAATATTAAACAAGTATTGGATGAGTCAAGGGCCGGTCTGCAGATATCTTTCACAATGGCGCCTAGAGGCTATCTACTTCTAGCAGGCAATATAATTGCAATCAACCATGATAGATTCAATTGGACTAAAAAATTATTTAGGATAGAAAGTTTAAATACAAGAGATGACTTACTTGTAGATATTGTGGCAAAAGAACATAATGATACTGCATATATAATAGGAGGATCCCCTTCTGATATAGTAGCTAGTTATAATAATAGTAGCGGTGGAGGACACTCTATAGTATTTAAAGGTCCTATAGCCGGTAGTGTTGAGGCTACAATTAGTTCCACTGCTGAAGTTGGACAAACTACTGTAACCTGGACAAACCCTTCTGACTATGATAATGGTACCCACATCGCGGAGTTGTGGGCACATGAAGAAGCCCAATTTACGAGTAACACTAATACTTCTGCAAGTAATATAGTTCCGGGTAGAAGATATAAAATTACTGCAGTAGGAGACACAAATTGGAACACAGTAGCCGGAACCACTGGCATAACATATACTTCAGGGGTTATAGTTACTGCTAAAGCCGCAGGAACAGGAACAGGAACCGCAAAATCAAATGCTCGCGTCGTGAAGTTTGGAGTAGGAAATAGCTTAATCCACAACACTGGAGAATCCTCAGATACTACTTATTATTATTGGGTAAGATTTTACGTAACCTATACCAAAAGAGGTGGCTCTCGTGCAGGCTTGGATACTGTATATGAACCCACTACTACTTCGAATGGGGTTGAGGGGCGAGCTTTAAACGCTATAGGACCTGCTGGAGACGCTTTTAAAGAGGTAGTTCTTTATCAAAATTCTACAAACCAACCAACAGCCCCCTCAGATTCACAAGGCTTTAGTACGTCTTCCGGAGATGCAGCTGCTGTTGGTTCTTGGACTGTAGCACCTTCAGATACTTCAGGCTCTGAAATTACTTGGAAAGCCGTAGCATCTTTAAAACAGGTAAATAGTGAAGGAGCATGGGCGGTAGATACTAGTTGGAGTGTTTCGCGATGGTCCGGCGATAAGGGCGATGATGGCAATAAAGGTACACTAGGTGATAAAGGCATTACAGGTACTGTAGGTGATAAAGGCCCTAAAGGTATTATAGGTACACTAGGTGCCAAAGGTATTACAGGTACTGCAGGTGATAAAGGCCCTAAAGGTATTATAGGTACACTAGGTGCCAAAGGTATTGCGGGTACACAAGGTGGTCAAGGCACACAAGGTCCGCAAGGTACTGTAGGTGCTAAGGGTATCACGGGTACACAAGGTGGTCAAGGCACACAAGGTCCGCAAGGTACTGTAGGTGCTAAGGGTATCACGGGTACACCAGGTGGTCAAGGTACACAAGGTCCTGTAGGTACTGTAGGTGCTAAAGGTATCACGGGTACACAAGGTGGTCAAGGTACACAAGGTCCGCAAGGTACTGTAGGTGCTAAAGGTCTTACAGGTACTGCAGGTAATAAAGGTCCTGTAGGCCCAGACGGTACAGTAGGCGCTAAAGGTACTGCAGGTACAGTAGGCCTGAAGGGAAACAGTGGCAGCCCTGGAGCAGACGCTCCTTATGTAGTTATAGGGTTTGACTCTGCTGTAAATACGGCAGCTGAACGAATTGCATCAATTAAAAGCTTTTCAGGTCTTGACACAGTATTAGCTAATTCTGTTTATTGGGACGCCGTAACAGGAGTCCCTCATCAGAATCAAGGCTCAGATTCTGCTACGCCCACTCTTACTGCATTAACAGGAAGTAGTGGTATTATAAATATGGACAGTATAAAGCTAGAGTCAGGAAATGATAGAGTAGAACTAACTTCTGAAGGTATGGAAATTTATGCGGGCAATGTGCTTCGTGTTAAAATAGGTAAATTATAAATTAACGTAAAGGTTTAAAATGAAAGCAAATATATGTGCAAGAAGGTATTTAGATATATATAAAGGGTGGTACAGTGCTTACAGGAATGTAATGGATGTTTTATACGACTTAGGGGTTGATGTATGTATAAGTCCGCATTTAAATATTCAAGAAATTCCCGACTACGCCACTCTAGGTATAACAGATAGTAACAAAGATATTTATGTGTATAATCATACTTATATTGAAGATATACAGAATAATGGATTTTTTACAGGTAAAAAGTGTCTTTTTATAAAGCCTACGCTGCCTACACCCAATCACTTCACCCTAGATTCTAAAGGTTACGCAGCAGCTTCTAGTATTACTTATAAAAAGCCTAATTTTATAGGCTATGATAGTACGCCCTTTTTCAATAGCACTGCTTTAGATATTATTAATAATCGCCCTAATAAATGGTCTGATAGAGACTGGTGTGGTTTTAAAGAAAAACAAACTTTAAATATCCCTGCTAATCATATTTTAGTCCTAGGCCAGCTTCCAAAAGATGAAACATGCTCACGTATGTCTTTTGGAGATCATTTTAAAAAACTAGATGATATAATTAGCACTATATCCCATTTAGAAAATATAGTTGTAAAACTTCACCCCCATCTATTAGAGCCTGCGGAAAAGGAAGATGTAGATTTCTTACCTGAGCCTTGGTACTTTGAAACTATAGAAAAATGGAAAAGTCAGGGAATAGTAGTTTTAACAAGTTATACAAGCTTGTTTGACGTATTACCCTATACAAAAGTAGCCATAGTAGAAAATAGTACTTCAGGACTAGAATGCTTATTACACCAAGTTCCTGTTATTTCTTATGGATATCCAGAATATCACTGGGCAACCAAAGATTTAAGACATTTGCACGAATTACCTTTTTATCTTAATGATTTTTCTTGGTATAACTATAAAGACGCAAATAGCTTTACTGCATGGTACTTTGAACAATACTTATGCAGCGATTTTAGTTCTACTAAACGAAGACTATTGGAGATACTTTCAGAATGATAAAAGAAGTGTTTTTAAATTTAGATAGGTGTACGGATAAAAATATTAGTATGTCTAAAAAGTTTCCCAAGGCAATAAGAATATCTGCTACAGAAGGTAAGACTCAAACCTTTGAATCTATTTTACCTTATAAAGCTGATCTAACGTGGAGAGACCCTCATAAGGGCAGACGGCTTACTCAAGGGGAAGTAGGATGTACTTTAAGTCATATAAAAACGTGGAAGCTCTGTTGCCTCTTAGAGGAGCCTTTAATTGTTTTTGAGGACGATATAGAAGTATTAAATGTAAATTACCAACAAAAGGTAGAACAGTATTCTGAGTACGATTTTTTATATCTTGGATATAAAGACATGGAAGGAGAGTGTAAAAAGATTAATGAAGACTTAAAATTGCCTAAATTCACTTATTGGACTTGTGGTTACTATATTACCCCAAAAGTAGCACAAGTATTGTTAGACTACTGTTTAAATAATCCAATTATTCCTGCGGATGAAGTTGTTCCTGCAATATTAAATATACAAAGAAATACTTCCCTTAACCAAGGACATCAGTTTAAAATAGCGTCTTTTACAAATCCTTTAGTACAGCCTATTACAGGTGCTTTCGATAACTCAGATACAGAACAATCTCCTATATGGGCTGAGTTTGATTTTAGAATAGTTTCTTGCGGCACTGACGAAACAAAAATGTCAAAAAATATTTCTGATATTGATATAAACCTAGGAAAAGGGGTGGACTGGGAAGGTGGAACTATGGAAGGCCCTGGAGGAGGGCAAAAAATAAACCTAATGAAGCAGTATCTATCCTCCGTCCCCGACAGCACAATTATTATGTTTATAGACGGATATGATACTTTTCTTGCTGCAAGTAGAGAAGAAATTCTAGATAGGTACTTAAGCTTTAATAAAGACATTGTTTTTTCTGCCGAAAAAATATGCTGGCCTGACCCTAAGATGGCGGATTTACATCCCTTAACACATACTAAGTGCAGGTACTTAAATTCAGGAACATATATTGGAACTGTCAGAGCTCTAAAATCTCTTTTTTCTGACCCAATAAAGAATCATGAAGACGATCAATTATATGTACAACAAGCCTTTTTAAGCAACAAATACGATGTAGTACTAGATGTAGAAAGTTATATTTTCTTTTGTTTATCCTCAGCAGAAAACGACGTCTTAGTAGATTCAAAATTTATCGTAAATAAAGCTTCGAATTGTACAACTTGTGTGATACATGGAAATGGGGGAGGTAAAACAAAAGAATTTTTCGACACTCTTTATAAAAAATGGAACAAGTTAGAAGTTACTCCTTTAGATAAGGATATATTATGTATTCCTAATTTAGTTACTAAAGAATGGTGTGCTGCTTTAATACAAGCATGTGAGGATAAAAATAAATGGCATCAGTTACCTAACGATATAGTACCGGGACAAGAAATACGATTAAACAGCTTAAATAGCAAGTCTTTTAGACATGACTTTCATACAGAGTATAAGGCTGTTATTGTTCCTGCCCTAGAACGGTATTGGCCAAAATTAAAAGCGAATAATATTAGGGATTTATTTGTAATAAAATATTGCGAAAAAAATCAAGCAGCTTTGCCTTTGCACCATGATATGAGTATGATATCCATGGCGATTAAACTAAATGATGACTATTCAGGAGGCTCTTTAAACTTTCCAAGACAAAACGTAACTAATGACAGTTTAAATATAGGAGATGCAATAATTTGGCCTGCTCAAGTAACTCATCCTCACGAAAGTTTAAAACTTGAAAAAGGTGTAAAATATTCTCTAGTTGTATGGACAGGTAGAAGTAAAGAAGAGGGAGAGTTTTATGAATCAAAATAGTTTAAAGTTTTTCTTAGAGATAGGAACCTCAGATTTCGATACAAATTTAGAGTTTATAGATTCCGGCAACTGGAGAGGGATAATGGTAGAACCTTCCCCTCCTTTTTTTAAGAATATAAAAAAGCGTGCCAGTCAAAGTAATTATCACTACAATCTTATACTAGAGAATTCAGTAATATCAAATATTAATGGTTTTGTTGACTTTGCAGTTTCGAAAGATGTAGAAGGTTGGCAGCGTGGAATATCCACAGTAATTTCTGATTCTCATGAGGGTACGTGCTTGTACAATTTAGGTAATAATAAAGAAGTTTCTTATGACAGGGTAATTAAAGCGCCCTGTTTAACTTTAGATACTTTACTAGATAAATACAACATAACATCCTTAGATTATTTAAAAGTAGATACAGAAGGACATGAGTTAAATATATTTAAAAATTATTCTTGGAGGGTAAAACCTAACTTCTTAAAAATAGAAAAAAAGCATATAGATGAAACAGTATTAGTTAATATTTTAGAAGAAAAAGGCTATAAAGTATACTTAGAAATAGACGATTTATACGGAATTCTTATATAAAAAACTGAAAAGACTTATACAAGTTACTAAAAGTGTTTAGAACCACCAAAAAAATAATTCTTGACATAGCACCTCAATTTGGCTATAATTCTGTAATGGAGAAAATGAAATGACAGCAGCCGTATACAACCTAGTTATTGACCAAGGTTCCGACTTTGCGATAAACTTAACAATTAAAGAGTTAGGAG
>Ga0222717_10002950_pt1 | contig 12973 bp, 8 predicted proteins | sample C33_18DmetaG_FD_165053 | JGI IMG/M metagenome (GOLD analysis project Ga0222717, IMG submission 165053) | Estuarine water microbial communities from San Francisco Bay, California, United States - C33_18D | ecosystem: Environmental > Aquatic > Marine > Unclassified | place: USA: California...
GACAGCTAAGCTCGTAGATTACAAGCCGAACCTTTCTCAGATATGGATTGACACTTCTACTATAGCGTGGAGTTCTGACTATGGACCCTACATGGAGCAAATTGGAGACGGCGGTGCGCTTGATACTGAATATGCCCGTAGAGCTCAGAGTTTGATTTACCCTGCCGGAGAGACGTCTGATAGTTACCACGTGCGTTTCGTCAACCCGTATACTTCTTCTGATGCGGAGTACGCTTTGGTGCGAGATTTAGAGAGTAAGTTTATTCAAGAGGTAAGGGAGATTGCGATCGACCTCAGACCGAGTCAGAACTTTCAGAGTAAATCAGATGATACTGTACAATCTTCTTATGTTCTTACGTGCACACAATCGTGGCAATTCGGTAAGACTGCACCAGCTCATTACTACGATCCTGTATCGATAAACGACGAAACTTCTGAGTATAGCTCTGGTCCTGAGGCAACGAACTATATTACGCGTGAGCAAGAGGTGGTCGACAAAAATGACCGTGCCAGCCGTATTCAGTATGTTTCGCCGCAGTATATACAATCCTTTGCACAAGAATATAAGAGACTTCTGAATGAATAATTTAAATCGTACCTATTCTGATTCGAAAGGTAATTCTACGCAAGTAACTTCGTATGAGATGCTTGCGGTGGATATTACAAACGCCGCGGGTATGACGAGAGACATCCGTAATATGGTTGGCTTTACGAAGATTCACGAAGGCCTGCTTGATACTACTCTTGTGCTTGAGATGGGTATTCGAGATGAGGTAAACTTCTTTGAGGAGTTCGGTATATCAGGCAACGAGTATATCGATCTGAAGATGAGTGTAACCGCACTGGATGTAGTACAAGAGATTGACTTACGCTTCTATATCGTTACGTACGAAGACTTTGTGAAAGGGAAGGACCAACAGGTTCAGGTATATACTTTCACCGCGGTATCTGAGTTTGCTTATATCGCACCTTTGAAAAATATTTCGCGATTTGTTTCTGGGTCGACCGTTTCTACTATTAAACGGATCTTCATGGATGATTTAAATTGGAAGAAAATACTTATCGAGGGTAATTGCCAGTCTTCGTTCGATGGCATAATTAACATTTGTAACCCTCTTGAAGCAGTAGATACTGTTCTTACACAAAGCTTTGATGATAAGAATACGCCGTTTCTTTGCTTCCAGCGGCTGGATGGATTCGTTACTCTCGCTTCTTTATCAGATCTCGCGTCACAAGATGTGTATAAAGAGTTTATTCAGAAGTCAGAACTTGAATCTAATCCGAATACTCCTGAAGAATTCTATGAAAGATCGACTCAGATGAAGAATCTTTCGAGTAAGATTTCCTTATCGCCTTCTTATCAAGCGACTGAAGGTGTCTATGCTTCTGAGAATCGTTATATTGATATTGGAACAAAGACGTTCCGTTCACATATCTTTGACGCTGCAAAACACCTGAAGGCCGAGAACACGACTTCAAAAAGATTAGCTCTTGCTGATTCGCCCGCTGTGGCTGATAAGAGACGCTCAGAAACCGCAGAAGGCTTTAATCGCATTCCTTCAGCAAGAATAAATACCTGTGTGGTGAATCGTCACGCGTACAATGGCTTTTCGAATATCGCTGATTTAAGAGAGAAGCAACAACACATATCAAACGCATATCTTTATTCTTATGACGTATGTACTCACACCTTTGAAGTAATGGGTGATCCGCTTCTCAATCCTGGTCGTCTATGTAAGTTACTCTTTCCGAAAGCAACTGATCCTGCAATCTATAAAGAATACACAGATAAGTCGATTACTGAAACGTATGACACTGTCTTATCGGGCAATTACATGATATTCGACGCAGTACACAACTTCGTAGATGGTAAATATACTACAGAGCTGACAATGAAGACAGACTCTTTAAATCAAGAAAATATATAACATGAGCTTTTTTATTGGCGTAGTCGAAGATGTAAATGATCCGGTCGAAAAAAATCGGGTACGAGTTCGTATCTTTGGTAAGCATACCGAAGACACCACACTTATACCTACAAGTAGATTACCATGGAGTAACGTGGTCATGCCGTGTACCGCAGGATCTGTGCCAGGCGTTGGCATGTCACTTGGTCTTGTCCAAGGATCATGGGTTATAGGTACGTATATCGACAAGGATGAAAATGACACGCTGATAATTGGTTCGCTACCATCTGAGTCAACAGCACGCGCTCAAGGCTCCGGCTTTCGAGATCCTAGTGGTATTCATCCTCGAGCAAACACTGTTGACACGCCTAACATGGCAAGAAGCATAGACTTTAAAGATGACACTAGTTATACACAAAAGCGTGCGTTGAATGTTGAGAAGATACCTGTTGCTACACCTGCAAAGTGTGCCAGCCTAGATTCGAGTGGAGCAGATTCTTATTACGAGAATAAGTCGTACGGTATGTTGAAGCCATCAGATGTAATTCGACCTAAGTATCCTGCGAATAAAGTTTATAAAACAGAAGGTGGCCACTGCGTTGAGTATGATGACACCGAATCATACGAAAGAATTTCAGAAACACACTCGCCGTCAGGTACATATCGCGAAATCGTTGCGGATGGCTCGTCAACAACTGTAGTTACTGGTGACAACTACCAAGTCATTCACAAGAACAATAACATTTATATTAAAGGCAATTGTAATCTTACTGTTGATGGCGAAATGAGAACACTTGTAAAGGGTGATCACCACCTTGAGGTTGAAGGCAATTACACTCAGAAGATACACGGCAATTCACACACATCAATTAATCTTTCTGAGTTTAAAGAAGTGAGGCGAGATTCAGGCCTCAACATTGGTGAAGATCAAACCATACTTCTTGGCAAGAATCGTCGTGAAGTAGTAAATGGTAATATTAGTTTTACTTGCGCGAAGAATCGCGATATTGTCGTAAAAGGCAATCAGACGAATACCACTCTTGGAGGATTATCGATTACATCGAGTAAGAATGGTAAGTTCTCTTCACCAGATAAAATTCATATCAATTCGCCTGTTACTCGTTTTAGTGGTGACGTAATCGCAGGAGGTGCAGGAGTTTCTTTGATTACACACACGCATACCCAAACAAATGGCAACGATGCTGGAGGTGGCACTAACACAGTTGTACCAAACGCTGGAACAGGAGTAGGATCTTAATATGGCTAACAAAAAATTACTTCAAATCACAGACAATGGTCCTGTTAAAGTTCTTGGTACAGGGACGAATGGATGGACAGAAAAGTGGGACACTCAGACGAACGAGCACCTAAAGAACAATTGGCCGCGGTGGAAAGATTTTCCTACGGCGGTCCAAGTTGGAGATCTCATATGGGTTTTGAAAGATACCCCTTACAGCGCCGCCAGTACCTTCGTTACGTATTACGTTGCAAGGTGGACACTTGCCGGAATAGTCGTAAGAAACGGCGGTAAGAACGTTGCGTATCCTGGAGTTACAAATAATACCGATGTTGGAGGCACCTCGCTGTATCAAACTGGACACGTGACCTCGGCACTTCTCCCTAATCCAACAGCGTATTTAAACGTTACTGCAACAACTACAAATACCAGTTCTACGGAATCCGCGCAAATGTTGTCGATTAGTGGCTATCAGGTGCAGAAGGTTTTTCCGCAATTCACTGGCTCAGACGTAACACATTATTTTACTGTAGGTGCTCGGACGTCTAATTCTTCCGACTATGTGAATGGGATGGGCAAGAGAGCACGAACGATTGAAGGTAATATAAAGGTTGCAAGTATCTTCCCTCCGATTCGATACAAGTGGCAATTCGAAGAATTGTACGGGAAGGAAAGCGATTGGGTAGGCTCTTTCGTCGGTGACGAAATTTGGAAAGATACGTATCCTTCTGGAACGACTGATAAATATCCATACGAGTTTGAAGAACCAAGTGAAAGTTTATTCCGAGATGTACCAGGTGATACCACAGGTGATGGTGTTGACGATTCCGCAATTGCAGTAGCAGCGTTAGCCGCGGCCTCAATTACTCTTCCATCACTTGATGTTTCAAAATGCAAATTAGATATTAACACAAAGGCGTTGGATGACACCTTTAGTTCTCTTAAAGATTCTCTACTTGGCGCAGTAGATACATCAGGTTTGAGTGCACTCGCTTCTAAGGCTACTGAATTGAAGGATTCGTTATTGAGTAATCTTCCTGAGTTACCAGAGTTTCCTGATTTCGCAAGTCAGTTTGCTTCACTTGATTTTAATAATCCTATAGACGTTGAAGCGTTTAAAGACAAATGGGGAAACATTGTTTCTGACATTGACAGCATGATCGATAAAGTAAAGTTTGATCCTACTAATCTCGACATTTGCTCAGTGAAAGATATTAAAGCAGAAGTTCAAGAAGATGGAAGTTACGCAGAAGCAGTAGCGCCTCCACCAGTTGTAGTTCCTCGCGACAAACCTAAAGAAACAAGAAAAACTGTAGTTAAAGTTGAAGAAGCTATTGAGAAAGCGCAGTCTCCGCTAGAGATAAAATACGGTGTTACACCTAAGCAGGCACAGGATGGTAAGACCGCTTATCTCTTGGCATGGAAAGAATTGGCCCAAGACCCGCAGGTCACCGACCACTTTGATTACAATTTGATCGAATCAGCGGTAGAGAGAAGAATCGAGTTAAGACGTGATAGTGACTATACCGAATTTAAGCGTAGAATTTCAGAAAAGAAACCTTTAGGTGATTTAGAAAGGTTTATTGATGAAGAAGATGCGTTGTGCAGAACGCTAGATTTTGCTAAAACGTACCACACTGTGCTAAGTGAAGCGCAGCGTGTAGTAACAAACCACGTTCTTAAACACAGCGGATATTTTTATTCAACCAACATTCTACCAGATTATGCAGACATTTTAATCGACGCCTTTAGCGATGATAAATTTCCTCGCCTTGGTCAAATATTTTATCAGTATGACGCGGCCTATGCTGCATACAGCCAACGCAATTTAGATAGAGACAACGCGTTTGTTTTCCTTATAAATAAGAAAATACGGGAACACATATGGGACAAGGCAATCATAAAGAATTATGCAATTAACGGCATTGTGTATCCTAGAGAAAACACTAATCTAACAGAAGAAACCCCACCACAATATGTCGCATAATTTAAATCACACTTTTGAGAAACGAGATATTCTACAGCCGGACATAAACGGGTTTGTAGAAGAAAGGTTTTTGCGGTATGTTCTGGTAGAAGCAATTCGTAATTCTAAACTTGCAGGATATAGACCACTTGACGCAGATCAATACGCAATACTATCAGGAGCCCCAGAAGAGTGGGCCGATTATTTTGTTGCAACAGCAAAAAGCAGTTCGAATTTAAACGCGTTTAACTCAAAGAGTGTCGTCGTCTATACGTCTGCCGGCCAACGCTTAGACCTTGAAAAGGTTGGTCTATTTAGTATAAATCCTGCTGAGGTCGTACCTAATAAAGAACAGCTGTTTATACCCCGTACAAATATTGCAGAAGCGATACAACTATACGCGAATAGAATATTAAAAGACAAAGCTATAAAACCCAGCGATTTGGCGATAGATGGTGTGCTTGAAGGTGGCTCAAATGTCGACACTAATGGTTTCTATTGAAGCACCTTGGTTAATTTCACCTTGCTGTTATAGTTGAATAGTTGCTCGACTTTCCGTTATAAATAGAATTATGTTAAGATCAGATTATAATGTAGATCAGGTAAAACCCCGTGATGTGACTTCAGGCACGTTATTTTCTGATATACCTTTAGAGTTTATTGCGCATCCAAACACTCGTGACATTAGACCAATCACTGATGTTAACGCGGTGCGGCAAGCTGTCAAAATACTAGTTCTTTCTAACTTTACTGATAGACCTTTCCACCCAGAGCTAGGGGGAAACGTTACACGATATCTGTTTGAAAATACCAGCAAGTTTACAGCTATCGCCTTAAGAGATGAAATACTGCGTGTCATACAGAGAAACGAACCAAGAATAACTAACGAAAAGGTTGAAATAGAGCTTGACGAAGATGGTAACCGATTGCTTGTCACACTTCTTTTTACGATTAAACTTTCAAATACAAATACAGAGGTGTCGTTTTACCTCGATAGAATAAGATAAAGCCATGGCCATAAAACAATTCAACGTTACAGAATTAGATTTTGACAAGATCAAAGGATCTATTAAGGAATACTATAAGAGAAGCGATTCGCCATTTAAGGATTTCGACTTTGAAGGATCGGGCCTAAATCTAATTCTCGACGTACTGTCGTATAATACACACTATAACGCCATCCTCGCGCACCTTGCAGCTAACGAAAGTTTTATCGCGTCTGCTCAGTTGAGAAAAAATGTTGTTGCTCGAGCTAAAACGCTAGGCTATATTCCGCACAGCGACACTGCATCCAACGTTTCGGTCACGCTATCTAACGTCGACACTTCGGTCGTCACAATTCCTGAAGGAACTATATTTACTTCAAGTGACACGCTTAATGGCACTACGTATTCGTTTATTACCATTAACGAAATCTCGGATGTAAATTCAGCATTTCAGATTTACCAAGGATCGCTAAAAGAGCAGACATATATTTTTGATAGCAAGGCTGAAAATATAAAGTTTGAAATCCCGAATAAAAATGTTGATATTTCAAAGTTAGTTGTATCTGTCAATGAGCATGGCGGCACCACACAAAAGGAGATCTATTCTAGATTTTCAGAGTTAGCAGGTTTAGACGAAACCTCTTTGGTATACTTTATTAACGAAAATCCCGATGGCCGATACGAAATATCGTTTGGTGATAACATTCTCGGTAAAAAGCCAAACGCGGCATCAGTAATCACGATAAAATACCTAGTGACAGACGGAGCCGCGGCTAATGGCTTATCGGTTTTCACTACATCGGATCCTCTATTCGACGGATTAACTAAGCCGACCATTGTAACACCGAGTGCTTCATCTGGTGGAGGTCAAAAAGAATCAATTGAAAGCATCCGCGCTAATGCGCCTCTTAACTTTTTATCACAAAACCGTGCAGTGACGGTTGACGATTATAAGGCAATTATTAGAAACAACATAAACGTAGATGCGATTTCTGTTTGGGGCGGAGAAGACAATAGGCCTCCAGAATATGGTAAAGTGTTTATTTCTATAAAGCCACAAAACAGCGCTGTCTTGTCGTCCGATGATAAAAATTTCTTACTGCCAATTCTTGATAAAAAAGGCATTCTAACTGTTAGACCACGATTCGTTGACCCTGATTATACATATCTGTATTTTGAAGTTTTCACTAAATACAATTCGAATTTGACTAATTTAAGCGCTGCTGGTATATCAACACAAGTGCGACGTGGTTTAGAGACGTTTAACGTAGCTTATCTTTCTGACTTTGACGGAGTGTTTCGCTACTCTGAGTTTTTAAACTACTTGAGCAATTTAGAGCCTTCGATCTTAAGTGTATTTGCCCGTGTGAAATGCTATAAAAAATTCACGGCCGAAATAACACGCACGAGTGGTTATAGACTAAACTTTAACTTTAGTTTAGAAGAGTCGGACGATCCAACACGATCACTTATTTCATCTTCAGCATTTCCAATTAATGGCATAGACACATATTTGGCAGACGAGCCTTCAACTGTCAAAAACACTCGCACCATTTACCAATACCAACTAAACGCCAATAACGTAGCTATCATGACAAAACGTAATGTTGGCACAGTAGATTTTAAAACCGGCACCGTGCTAATAGATGATTTTGATATTGACGCTAATACAGAAATAACTATTTTTGCTACTCCATCTTCAGACGATATAGCACCAACCCAGAATCAGATTCTAGAAATTGATTCTAACACGCATAGTACGCTATCATCGTCTGTCGACACCATCGCGACTGGTGGATCTATAGGTGCGGTGAATTACGCTACTACCCCACGAAGAGCTTAATACGCTATGCATACTAATACAATTCTCGGCAACACAGATAATAACGAAACTACACGGGTACGCGAGATCTATCCGCAGTATTTAAGAGACTCTGCTAAGAACGTAATATCTTTTCTAGAAGAGTACTACGATTATCTTAACGTTGAAACCGGGCCGTCGTACGAATTACAACACGTCATTAGCGAAAATGACATCGATGAAACATCAGAAAAGTATTTAGATGCCATACAGGGGGAGATCGCGAAGATCATACCAAACTCGGCTGTAATTGATAGAAACACGCTTTATAAAAGAATTGTTCATTACTACAGAATCAAAGGAACGCCTGAAAGTATCGACGTGTTCTTTAAAATATTTTTTGATTCATTGACCGAACTGTACTACCCTGGTAATGATCTCTTCAAACTTTCTGAAGACGGCGATTTGTCAGGCGGAAAGAAAATACAAGATAGTACTTTTTGGCAGGATTATAGTTATCAGATTACCACCCAGTTATCTGCGGAGCAATGGCGAGAATCGTACAGTAGATTAGTTCATCCTGCGGGGATGAAACTATTTGTTCTACTATTAGTTGAAATCGTCAATAGAAGTGGATGGATCGAGCCAATGTCATACTTATCAAGTGATGATAACAACGAATCTTGGTACTCGTCTTTAGTGCCACCTGCAAAGCGACTTCAAGACGCGTATGAAGGATACCACACACCTCGTTATCAACCTGGTTGGCTTAATTCTACACAAATTGCTACACTAATCGCGATTGCAGAGTTACAATACGAAAGTGCACTCATCGATCCATACGTAAACAATTTTACACACAGCGCAGTAAATTCTTCTGTTGCCAGATCGAACACATTTTCTAATCGAACAAGAGAGTCATTTGACACTTCTCACAACGTAAGTCATAGCGTTTTTGCCATAGCGGGTTTCCCTTTAACGAGACAACTTCAGCAAGGCGAAAGAATAAGATTCAAGTTTAACTATAGCACTGGTGCAAACTCAGAACCAATCGTCGCGTTGTTGAAGAATAAGAATGATGTCGATTTAACTACTCCTATAGCAGATTTAGGCAGGTGTTTCGAAATAATCAATGGGGTCGCTCAAACAGGCACTGCAGGCCACACGCTCTCAGCTAATCAAACTCGTCAAGCGGTTGATATTACGCTAGAGTCTGAAGATGATTGCAATCAGTTTATTGCCTTTATCACAGAAGCAGATACCGTAGACAATGACTTAAGTGTTGACGCCTTTGAAGTTGTAGATGTGGATAGAAACGATTATCCTATCATTGATGGTGGCGACTCTCTTTCAGTCATCTCTATTGCTGATGCGCGGTATAACAGAAAACAGAATTTCGAAAGAACCGCGGTATTTGATTCAACAATTATTTTACCGGCGCTTAATTACAGAAGTCAGTACATCCATGACGGCTATACGACTGGCACTCCGGGCGAAAGAAATCCTGAATGCTGGGGCGATATCCGCGGCATCTCTGAAACTGGATATAGTTATTATCCTCTCTCAGCGTTTTCAGTATCGTACGAAGATGCTATTGAACTAGCATCTGTGACAAACGTAAATATTTCGGATACTCAAGATGCGATCATTAACTATTATGATACGCCCGCACCTTTGGCCAATTATCTAATGAGACCAGATGGTGTATCGTATTACCTAAGACCAGATGGCGTATCTCGATATGAAATTTATGATACGCCCGCACCTTTGGCCAATTATCTAATGAGACCAGATGGTGTATCGTATTACCTAAGACCAGATGGCGTATCTCGATATGAAATATAAAGAAGAGATAAGAAATAAGTTATTCGTTGCCGTCGAACGGAGTATAAATACTTATGTACGGCATTGAAAAGATGGCGGTGAAGACATTATAAATATCTTTAAGAAAATTAATTACAACTTATAAAAAACATGGCAGCAATTATTACAGACGATTTTCGTAGAAATCAGGCTGAGCTATTAGTAAACGATATTAAAGCTTCACTTGATTCTGCTTATAACGAGGGTACACCAACAAGTACGATGCAAGATCGGTATCGCACAAATAGTATTTACGCAATTGGCTTGGGCAAAACCGACAAATGGCCTGATGATATTTTAGGCAAAAGTGAAGACACTCTTGATTTTGTGATAACACCTCCAGGTGGTACACAACAAGAAGATGAAGATGTTATCAACAATCTTTTTACGCTTAAAGAAGTATCTGCCACGGGCGTGCACCAGCTTATCGCAAAAAACGCTTGGACACAGACACGCAAGTATAAAGTATATGACGCGACGGATAATGACTGTTATTACGTAACGGGTGATGTGTATCCTTCTTATGTTACACACAACGGGCAATTGTATTTGTGTGTGTCTAACACCGCGCTCAGTAATGCTACAGCAAATCCAATTGGTGCTAATACACCGCCTACTCACACAGGACAAACAATTGCATCGACTAACGATGGTTACGTATGGGCCCATCTTCAGGCCTTGCCGACCAGTGGATCTAAGACTAAGTTCATAACGCCTCAATTCGTTCCGGTGTTAGCAGTAGATCCTGTCGCAGACGCAGCAACTATCACGAATTCGACAACATTACAAGGCGGAGTACTTTCGCACATCGGCCTTGTTGATGGTGGATCAGGCTATACCGCAACAACCACCGTTACAGTCACTGCGACAAAAAATGATGGCACAGAGCAAAGTTTATCTGCATACCAATTTGTCCCAATTATATCTGCGAGCGGTGTAGTAGAAAGAATTGTGATTCAAGCGAGTGGAACCACAGGTGATACTGGTAATCTTACATATTGGTCGGGCACACCGCTGCTGGGACTAAGATCAGCCACGGTTAAGATCGAAGATGTTAACCAAGCAGGCACATCCAGAGAAGCTTCGGCATTTGCACTGGTTTCTCCAAATAGAGGTTGGGCCACCGACGCAGCAGGCACACTTCCTACATGGTTTGTTGGTGTTATTGCAGAGTTTGCTGGAACAGAAGGCGGAGACGCACAGGCTCTCAAATTTAGACAAGTGTCTTTGGTTAAAAACTTTGTTCGTAATGATGATTCTGATGGTAGTACTGTTTCTTATGACGCTCTCAAGTACATTGATTGCGCTTCGATAGTTTCTTTATCGTTAGAACCGGGTGATGTTTTAGAGCAAGCAGGGAGCGGTGCTAAATTCTACTTTGACTATGTAGATGGAACAAATCTATTTTATCACCAAAACTCCACCGCGGCTGTAAACACTATCGATCCAATCGCAGGTTCCAACGCGATCACGGTGGCCGTATCGCAAAGCGGCAATGTATCGCCTGGAGTAACAGTTGTTTCATCTGTCAACGGTATCAGTGATGGTGAATTCCCTCACCGTGATTCTGTCAATAATGAATTTAATGGAGAAGTAGTATTTCTAGAAAACAGAGTACCATTTACCCGTGCTGCAACACAAACAGAAGAAGTGAAACTAATCGTCCAACTTTAATTACTATAAATATATTTTATGGCTATAACAACCTATTCGAATTCCCCGTATAACGACGATTTTGCGACAGCAGACGAGAATTACCTAAGGATTCTGTTTCAACCTGGACGAAGTGTTCAAGTAAGAGAACTCAATCAGTTGCAGTCTAATCTTCAAGATCAGATTGATAAATTCGGTAGTCACGTCTTTAAAGATGGTGATCGAGTACTGAATGGCTATACGACATACGACGAGAATATTCAAAGTCTCCCTATTACGTTCGTAGGCGCGGTTGATCCTACGACTGAACAACTAAATGCTTTAAAGGGTCTTGAAATTCATAAAGTAGGACTTACTGACTTGTCTGCTAAAGTCATGGGTGTAGAAAAATTTGTAGGAAGTGCGAATGGTACATACTACAGACTATACTTAAAATACTTCGGTACAGATGTTGGCACCTCTACTGAGGCCTTTGCCGCGGGTGATACTTTAGGACTAGATACCGATACCACTATAACGCTAGGAACCAACACCACTGTTTCTTTAAACGGGACTATTGGAACTGTCGCTACAGCCGTTGATTCTCTTGAAGACCCAGGCTACTACGGTGGGTTCTTTCAAGACGAAGGGGTCTTTTTTGTTAAAGGGTGTTTCGTACATACTGATCCACAGTCGCAATTTTATATAAAGGAAACCGCTAACAGTAAATTGACTGGTGACGCGGTATTCAATATCGTTGAAGAAATCGTAACGCACGCGTCTGACACCTCACTATTGGATAACGCAGCAGGAACTCCTAATCAAAACGCGCCTGGTGCAGATCGATATAAGTTGAGTCTTACACTTGCCTTTGTTGCAACAGCAAGCGCTGCGACTGCAGCGAATCAACAACGTATAGAACTTTTACAGATTGTTGAAGACGGTGTCACTTTGCCAGTCCGCACAGAGTACTCAGAATTAGGTAAAGCAATTGCTACTCGCAGCGATGAAACAAATGGTTCTTATATCGTAAAACCATTTAAGGCTGACGTACGTGAGTACTTCAACGATGAAGCTGGAAACCGTGGTAAGTATACTGATGACGAAATCTATAATAGCGGAGGCGATCCTCTTATCGCTGGAGTTACAAATTTAGCACAAGCAAAGAGTGAAGGCGAGAAGAGATACGTTATCGCGGTTGAGCCTTCAACAGCGTATGTTCAAGGTTATCGTGTTGAGCTCGAAGACAAACAAGAAGTAGTTGTTGAAAAAGGACAAGACAGTTCAGACATCAAAACAGTTACAAATTATAAGCAAAGTTTAAATTTTGGTGGATTCATCTTAGGAACAATCGATAACGACAGTGCGACAGCGAATGACATTATTGGTTCGTTAAATTTTGATCCATCAGAAACATTCGCGCTCCGTGAAGGCACGGCCACTGATATTGGTACTTGCAGAATTGCTTCTATTACGCGTAATCCAAATCGGCCTCGAATGAATAGCACAATCGCTGGCTCGCTCGGTGTTGCTGTAACTACCACTAACGTGCCTGAAGTGATAGCGACACACCGCATCTAT
>Ga0222717_10002955_pt1 | contig 12958 bp, 9 predicted proteins | sample C33_18DmetaG_FD_165053 | JGI IMG/M metagenome (GOLD analysis project Ga0222717, IMG submission 165053) | Estuarine water microbial communities from San Francisco Bay, California, United States - C33_18D | ecosystem: Environmental > Aquatic > Marine > Unclassified | place: USA: California...
CACACTTTGAGCTACGAACGTTAGATCTTTTTCCGATGTATACACACCCGGAGAAACGAATACTCTGTTTGAATTTGCCATTGATTACTTTTAGTTAAAAATTTTATTGTTTATTATAAATATCTTGGTTTTTAGTAAAGAGATCGATTGTTTTCTATTTTGGTATATTTAAAGATCCTTTTTTATCTATATTTATCTTTATGGGGAACAAAAACACTAAAAACCTTAAAATAGGTATAGAACACCACGATAAACTAAAAAAATATTGTGATGAAAATGGTTTTAAAATGTATCGAATTGTTGAAAAATGGATTGATCAACACTGTAAAGTGAAAAAAGATAGTCTTTACGGGGAGTAATTAATGATAACTATATAGGGTACAATACATATAAATTATCCTATAATGGATACATTCATAACATATATGTGTGGTAGGTTTAATGTAGATAAGTCACACTCACAATTGTACCAACACGAGGAGTACCTAATAAAGTTAGAGTTGTTCTACCTGAGATCTCAAACGCCTCATCTTCTGTTTGTGTTAAACCATTTAAATCAAAACTAACAACACTATCGATTGTATTTAGAGTTGTAAAAACTAAAGAATCACCATTATATTCAAAATCTTCTGTAGATACTTGTCTCGGATTACCTGAACTATCAATAAAAACATTTGATTTACCTTTATAGTATTTTATTGTAATTTGAGAACCTTCACTCGGTGGTGACGAAAATGTCACTTTAGACGTATATCCAACATGGTAATAATCGTCGTCTCTTGTTTGTACAATACCATTAATTTCAACAGTAAAAAGTATACCAATAGTTTCACCTACACTAAAAACTGTATTAGTTCCATCTGCGGTGTATTTTGCAATTGTTATCTCAACATTTTTAGTCATGAATTTCTTTTCATAGTTATTTGACTTTATGAATTCATTCATAAGGAAAAGTCGACTAACTGCTGGTTTTACTTCAAACTCCTCTTCATCAATTAAGAAACCAAGTAATGTGAATTTATAGTTTTGTAAATAAAACCTACGTGATTCAATATCAACAGGGGTGTTATCTTCTACTGAGTCTAAAACAATAGGGACGTAATGACCTTTAACTGTGGTATATGCTTGACGAGATGAAAATTTCTGTAAAACAATTTGATTGAATTTATTTAAATCTCTAAAACGTGTACATAATATTGTCACTTCATATGATATATCAACAGCAACGGGTTGTGGTATTTTGTATATGTCTGCACCCATTTGAGTCCCATTCCATGTCGGTACGGACGCATAATGAAATTGTTGTCTGTCGGGTATTGTTCTTTGTAAACTTGGATTAGTACCTGGTTGTACATCAGGTTTTCTTATTACACTTACAAATGGTATCTTTATGTTACCATCTAAATCTGATATGTCCCACGTATTTGTAAACTCTCCCCATCTTTGTAATGTTAGAATTTTTGGTATAATAGGTATAACATCACCATCAGAAACAACTTTAAAGTTCTCTTTTACAAATTCCAACATACCCAAATCTAAATCATCATGTAGTACAGAATCTGGTAAATACGAATCCCCTTGGGTAATCTTATCTAAAAGTTCCTGTCTCCTATCCACCAATTCATTTTTTTGGTAAATACTAATGTTATTTTTCTTTTTTGGGGTTGCCATATTATTATACTCCTCTAAATTCAACTTCTTGTGCTGGAACACAAGTTATACTTCTATAGTATGGTTTAAAACCAAACATATTGTGTTTATTGTCAGATGTTACTTTTCCGTCGTTAGTTACTGTGTAGTATCTTACTTTCTCCTCTGTTTCGGGGTACCCAATAAAATCACCATATTTTAAATCAATACCTAAGTCGTTTAAATGTTTCAAATAAACCGATAATATTAAATTACCTGGTTCGTTATATCTAACCATACCACTTTTATATGTGCTGTTCTTTGGTTGTTCGACTTTTACTAATGCATTAAACTCTATAGGTGGATAAAATTTTATTTGGTCCTTACCAACTTCGGCATACACCGCGTCAGTATCCGTACTGTCATGATCAACACGATATAGAACTAATGTCATGTTAAGGTCACCGTGAAGGTATTCCTCACCCATTTGAATGTTCAGATCGAAATCTTCAGTTGAGAAGAATTTACTTAGTCTTGTAATTGGAACCTTTTTACTCATACTCATAAATAGTTTAAAAAGTCATTTGATTTCGTTATATTTAATATATTATATGGAAAGACAGATACCTGAAATAGAGGCGAGGGAAATTGTAACAGGTTACACTGGTTACAATAACCAAATATTGTCGTGGAAAAAAAAGTTTGAAACATCAAAAAATCATACCCTTACACGACCACAATCGGATTACGTACTAAAGCATTGGCAGACAGTACCTAAAATTGCACGCAAATATGTTGAAATTTCTGAACATTTTGGAGGTAAAATAATGGAAGATAGATTACTGACCAAACCTGTTAAACATATATGGGTGGAAAAATTACTCTGTGAGAGTGACAAGGCGTTTAATATATGGGGTAACATTAATGTGGATTTACCACATATATCTATGTGGGTACCAAAGGCGGCTATTATTCAGGAAGAAAAAACGTTAGATCGTGAGGTTGATTATTCACCGTACGACCATCGACCACCAATGGAACATCAAAAAACGGCAATTGAAAAATTACTCGCAAATAGTCACTTTATCTTAGCCGATGATATGGGACTTGGTAAAACAACAAGTACTGTTATTGCCGCGATGGAAAGCGACGTAAAAAAAGTATTAATAGTTTGTCCTGCGTCATTAAAAATTAATTGGAAAAGAGAAATTGAATTTTACACAAAAGATAATGTTTTAATTGTTGAGGGTAGAAAATGGGGAACTGAGTACAAATATTATATAATAAATTATGACATTCTAAAAAACTTTCATAGTACAGAAAATAATGTGGAAGGTGAGGGTTATCAAACAATTATAAATGAAGGTTTTGATTTGGCAATTGTAGACGAAGCTCACTACATTTCAAATTCAACAGCACAAAGGACAAAGTTGTTAAATGATATTTTGGGTAAAATTCCTAAAGTGTGGTTACTTACGGGAACACCAATGACCTCAAGACCTATCAACTTTTATAATCTTTTAAAAATTGTTAAATCACCTTTAACTATAAATTGGAAGACATATGTAATACGATACTGTAAAGGGTATCAATTCAGGGTAGGTGGTAGAAAAATATGGAATACGAGTGGTGCAAGTAATCTTAATGAACTTAGGGATCAAACAAAGGCGGTTGTCTTAAGAAGACTAAAAACCGACGTTCTCGATCTACCAGAAAAAATTATATCACCAATATGGTTAGAAATGAAAAGTTCATTCTACGACGATGAGTTAACTGAGTTTTTAAAAATTACAGAGGAACAAAAAACAAAAGAAAGTATAACAGTAACACTTAATCGTTTGATGAGGTTACGTCAGTTAATTGCAATTGATAAAGTAGAACATACATGTGAATTGATTGACAACGTATTAGAACAAGATCGTAAAGTAATTGTCTTCACCAATTTCACAGTATCTTTAGATATGTTAAAGGAAAAATACAAAAAGAAATGTGTTATCCTTGATGGTAGAATGTCAAAAGACGGAAGACAACAATCTGTTGATAGATTTCAAAACGACCCTAAGGTTAAAATCTTTATTGGAAATATTAAAGCTGCGGGTGTGGGTATTACCCTTACAGCTGCGGATGTTGTTATCATGAACGATTTGTCTTTCGTACCCGCAGACCACTCACAAGCCGAAGACAGAGCATACCGTTTTGGTCAAAAAAATAGTGTATTGGTTTATTACCCTGTGTTTGAAAACACAATAGAAATGACAATTTACAATATTCTACAAAAGAAGAAGAATGTTATTGATCAAGTTATGGGTGATGGGGAATACTCTGAAACGTTTGGTTCAGAATTAATCAAATCGATTGGTAAAAAATAGAAGAGAAGAATCAAAAATAAAATACACGTTATCTGTATGTACCGTCTCTATTAATTCCATATCTATTTTAAAGACTATTATATCACCTTTATATGTAAATGATATATAATCTATGTCCCTATATTGAGATATTGATGTGGTAACCTTTATTTTGTAATTACCGTCCGACAAAGTTGACCACCCACCACACGATTTTACTTGATTGGTTTCCTCTCTATCTTTAAATTTTATTACACCGTCAATACCTTTAAAGTCTTGAGAACTCCCACCTATTAATATGTCATCATCAATATACCCAACAGAATCAGTCCAAATCAATTTGTGATTAGATTCAATTAATTTCTGAGATTTATTTCCTGCACTGACACAACTTGTTTTAATATCGTCTAAAGTGTCTTTTATTTTCCCATCATCAAAAATCTCGTGTCTATGGTTATATAAGTGTTCACTAAATTGATTAATTGTTTCAACGACAGTATCTTCAATGAATCCCATGTCAGAACCTCTCTCATATGGTAATTCATAACCATAAATTTCATTTAGTTTTCTTTCTAAATATTTGTGTTGTGTGTAACTTGTGTTTGTGTAGTTAATCCCACTTCTGTGATCATATTTATCACTTTCGGGATTATAATCATAGACACCCACTTCAGAAGTACTACCACCAGGTTCAACAACCTGACCATATCTTGGTAAACCACGTTCCTCCCAAATACTTTTAACAATACTCATTATCTTCCAACTTAGTTTTTTCCTTAGTGGGGTTACACTGTTAATGTATCTCCATATATCTAACTTAGTTTTGTGTTTATTTCTAATTTTTTGTAATTGTTCTTCTGATACCATAATTAAATGTGTGATTATTCTAAATATAAACTATTTATATTAATAAATCAAGCAATCTATGCCAAGCACAATTATAGCACCAACGAACAAAGAAAAGTTATATTCACAGGTTTTTCATCTTTTGGGTATGCCAATTCGGTCTATCGAATTAACCGAAGAACAAATGGACACATTCCTCGAGTTATCACTTGACGAATATGAACAGTATGTGAGTGATTGGTTAATCGAATCACAGTGGTCATCATTAGCTGGGTTAAATGTTGACACACAATCTTTAACAAGAGCGTTCACTACAAGATCGGTTGATTATGAAACACAATACTCACATGCATATTCTAAAATTGTAGGTCTTCAGACAGGTGGTGAATCTGAATTGAAGTTAGACAAAATACAATTAGTTGCAAACCAACAAATGTATGAAATACCTGCGGGTAGAGAACTTAACGAACTTCTTTGGTTTACAAGAGCAGAACTAACAGATTCAATCGTAGATCCATTTTTAGGTGGTTTCGGTGGTCTTGGTGGTGTAGGTTCTGGTGGTGTTGGTGGTTTTGCACAAATGGGTACCTCAGGTTCATATTTTATGATGCCGGCTTATGATCTTTTAGCGAGGATGCAAGATAGGGGATTAAAGAACCGTTTGATTGGTGGTGAATTAACATATCGTGTCACTGCGGGACCTGAAGGAAAAAAACATATCCATCTTTACAATACACCAGGTGGTAGGTTTGATTTCGGATCTACCCAAAAACACAATTATTATGTGTGGTATTGGTATTATGACACTTTTGACCGTGACGACTGTTTAGCTAAAAATAAAGATATTATTAAATTACCATCTGATATTGAAACTGAACAACTTACATGGGAAACACTTAATAGACCAGCACAGAATTGGGTACGTAAATATTTAATAGGTTATTCTAAAGAAGGTTTAGGTAGGGTATATTCTAAATTCTCAGGAGATTTAAGAGTACCTGATAGTGAAGTTAAATTAGATTATAATTCACTTTTAACTGAAGGTAAAGATGAAAAACTAAAACTTATTGAGGAACTAACTCAACGATTGGAAAGATTACGACCTGATAAAATGTTAGAAAGAAAAGGTAACGAAGCGGAAAATTTAAATAAATCACTTAAATATAGACCGTTCCAATCTCCATTCCTTGGGATCTAAAAAATAAAGGGGGTGATATTTCAACCCCCATAAATTTATTCCTTTATTTCAAAGTCTAATAAACTTCTATTATATTTTACCCATTTTTGATCAATATGATTAATACTATCGTCTAAATATAAAAAGAAAGGGTCTCTCTTTATCTTATTCCAAAAATTAACTTCAGTATCGGATAGTGTCATTACATCGTCAAAGTTATCTTGTCCACCTTCTTTCATAGGATTACCCGAATCTAACTTACACTGCGTGGGTGTAAAGTATTGTCTCTTCTCAGGGTTGTCAACCATAATATCATTACGTATCTCAGGACTAAAAACAACCATAAGAGGTTCTATCCTTTTGTTAAACGTATTCACGTATCGAGCAACATTATATTCCCCCTTCATTTCAGGGTTGTCAGTCATTTCCTTTTCCGTTATCATATAACAATTTATCTTCACTTCATTAGTCTTCGGTTTTTTTGAAACATCACCATGAGATTTGGCGGTTCCATTATTAACATAGAAGATCGTTTCACCGAGACCTGCATTATACCCATTAGCCATGATTAACTCCATGTGTGCTTTTCGTGACATTAATGACCCACTTTTAGTCCTTTTAAGTATGTGTTTTTTATAATCATCTATTGATTGTTTAACCCTTGATTTATTGGCGATCTTTGCCAATGGAATTTCTTGATTGTATATGATTTCAATGTAACTATAGTAGTACTCGATGAACTCATGACCTTTACCGTCAAGAAGTAGTCTTAAACCTTTATCAAGAAAGTCCACAATATAACCCGATAGATTTTTAGATTTGATTGTGTTACCCGTCAATTTAACACCACCGTTTGGTTTTTTTAGTACATAATTTTTCCTTGCGAGATTAATTGTGGCGGGACAAACATAATCGATGTCAAGACCCATCTCACCTCTCATGAAAATATCGTTAAATTCTGCAGTATCCGCTTCAAGTCCTTCATATTCTTTACCCTTAACAACAAGTCCATTTAGACCTTTACCAACATACCTACGACTTTCCATGTCTTTAGGTGCTGAGAAGTTAACACCATCAGTATCCATTACAAGTGGTTTATAACCGATACCTTGAAAATACATAATCATCATCCTAAGACTTTGTCTACCCACACATGTAATGGTTTCACCCATATCCATATCACCCCACGGAAATACGTGTGGTGCGGATAATGAACCAAAGTATGCATTAATGAAAATTTTAATTGGTAATTGTTTTCTGTTATATTTTTCTGATAACTCGGGGTCTGTTTTGTAGTGTTCCGCAGCTAATAACTTATAATTTATACGAACGTCACGGAAGTACTTTAACATCGATTTCTGAACACCCATAACATCACAGTCAGGAAACACGTCATATACCAATTGTATAGATGGGTATAGTGAAGAGTAGTCAAACTTAACTACGTTAGTTTCGTAACCAACATTCAATAATCTTGACAAACCACCAGTAATTGGTCTACGTTCATCTTTTTTAGGTATTGCTAAGTCGTGTTTATATGACCACGCTAACATGATTAATTTCCATAAAGTTGCAGTACCCATAGTTGATACTCTTTCGTAAGTTGCGGGTACGACCTTAGATAATAAAAATGTTGACTGACTAAACGAATCGTCAACGACCATAGTTTCATATAAATCGTCGTCAAGATACTGTTCTACTATTTTTCTACCTGTCCAAATTTCATAAACATTTGGGAATCGTTGTAATAGATTCTCAGTACCTGGATCTCCAATTTTTTTATACTTACCTGTCTTGGGGTTCATATAAAAACTTTCGTTATCAATATAAATGTTAGAGATCTGAGAACCTTCAACATAAACACGATTCTTCTTCTCGGCACCAAGATATTTTGTAATGTACTTCAAACCCCACGACTTAATGTCTGAGTTTATTGCCTGAGATCTACGAACTGAATGTGCAATATCGAGAATGTTCATTCCCCAAATAATGTGTTGGGTATAATATTCCACTTCATTGGCTAATTTCAACATCCCTTCACGTTCTTTAATTCCTTGTGCGTGGAATATCTGAGTATGTTCTTTAGGGTTTATACCCAATATTTCACATCTCTTTAAAATAAATGGAAAATCAAAGAATGCGGAGTTATATCCCGCAATTGTTGTGGGTTTTAATTCTCTTAGGTGTTTAAAAAATTCAATAATACATCTTGCCTCACCATCTTCACCAAAGGCGTCAATGATTTCAACGAAATCTCGGTTATCCTTCATTCCAATCAGAATGATTTTATCCACTTCAGGATCAAGACCCGTGGTCTCAATATCAAATACTAAACGATGTACATCCGCATAATCTTCCAACCCCTTAAACAGTCTTTTTTGTTTTTGAATTAAAAATTGTTCTTTAGGATTTAATAATATAAAACGATTTCTTACCTCTTCATCCCACGGATTAATACCACCTTGTCTGAAAAAGTCCAATAACGGACCATATCCTTTTGTACTCTTAACTATGTAGTTATAACCATTTATAAGTCGTTGATGGTCTTTGTCTTCTAATTTTTCAATTTTAATACCATACTCAACCATCTTACTGCGTTGACGACCTTTATTTTTTCCATAGAAATTTAAGTCACTAATATCACTAACCCAAAGAAAAGGGGTCAAAGTATCCTTACGAATAATTTTACCTTTTTCAGGGTCTTGAATAATTTTGTAAATTGTGTTTGTTTTGTATTCGTACTCTATACCGACGATATACTTTTCAGGATCGGAACCATTAAGAAATTCCTCGATTACCTCTTGTGAGATTATCTCTTTATTCATTGTATCTTGTGTTTTAATTAGGTGACAAATTATCTTACACCATCTTTGAATGATGTAGTTAGTCTTACCACAAATATAACAATAAAATGTGTAATAATCAATTCCGAAGAATTAATTATATGATATTAATGAATAATTTTTCTTTGATTGGAACGATTAGTTTTTCGGTAGGAAGTAAATCAGTATCTAAAAATTGTATAGTTACCACACCCTCGTATTTACCCGATTCTAATGTTTGATCCTCAGTGAACCTATAAGTAATGTAGTATTCATCTGTTGTTTGGTCGTATTTTTTATTCCGAGTTGTGAGATTACACACACCACCTAAAATAATTGGAACTTCGGTTTCAACCTCAAACATGTCGAAAGTAATGTCACTATTTTCTAAAAGGTCATTTAACGACGACTTGTCATTTCGACCATCATCAACTAACCTTAATTTTAATAATGGATCTGTCGATCCTTTTCGTATAAAAAATTCCATATTAATAAATATCTATTCTATTTTTTTAATCACTAAAGGGTTCAATGTTATTCTCCTCACATTTTTCTTGACACTCTATAATATCGTATCTTGGTTTGGTTGATACAATATAGTGATGTCTAACCTCTAAGGCGTTTAAAGGTTCTTCAATGTATTTAATTCTTTTTAAATTAAATCCTGTAACTCCTTGGTGTATACCACCAGAACCTGTAGTTCCACCACCCCACGATTGAATAAACGGTTGAAAACCTCTATTAGATGGTATAATTTCCTCCCAATTATCAATTTTGTAGATAGGTCGACCATTTAGATATATTTTTAATATTCCTAACCTTGCATATCTTTCATCATTCCAATCCTTATTTAATTCTTCAATGTATTGGTAGTTTTCTGTTGCTCCTGAAAGTGTTACAGCCCTCGGATTAGTGATTGTTGATCCCGTAATTAAATCATTCCATCCACCGGCATTTTCAATTTCACATTCGGTGTGTCTTAAGTGACGATCAAATACGATTGTTATGTTAAAATCCTTAGAGGTACCATTTTCACAAAGAATTGGGGTTACTCCCGAATCATGATAAAAAGTTTCTTTATATGATTCGTTAACACAACTACCCGAATATCTATATGCATTCCATTTAATTTTTCCATCAGAAGTAAAACCAAAGGAAAGGTTATTGTCGGCATATAAAGATTGAGTGTACTCATCCCTTACACCAAAAAAATAAAAGACACTACCAACAGACCACGGTAACTCTTCTCTGTTAAAAACAAAATCAAGTGTCCACCCTTTTTCAGGTCGTCTTTCGATTATATAATCACATAGATCCGTTCCGGCATGTTTATTTATCTCATACGCCCACGGCCTCACATCTAAGGTACTGTCGATAGGACAACAGTCACCCGCGAGTTTACTACTGCATTCAATTAAATTAGTTGTAAAACCTGTAATATCTAATGGCATTTTTACTTTTCTATATAAATAGTAAAAACATTAGTTATATTCAGATAAAGAATTAAAATTATACTGTTGGTTGAGTATTCTTATATGGGTGGTTAGAAGGTAAAAGACTTGTTAGTCCCCACTTATGTGCTAAGTACCCTTCCGCCTTCCACACTTCACTGTAGTTATTAGTGTCTCCACCTACGTAGGATGCAAAATGGAAGTACTCTCCCATTCTCCCGTCTAATTTTACTCCTGACCTATTTCTCATCATACGTAGATCAGTACAAGTATCACCCATTGAATTATTATAAACGTCCACATGAGTTCTGATATTACCATTTAGTCTACCATAAAACTCATTATCGGTTTTGTTTGCAATTACCGCAACTATTGCCCATTGAGATTGATTAATACGTTGTGTGAAAACATTTCTGGCCTTACCACTAACAATACTGTTACTACCATCATAATCAATTTCACCATACCAAACACTACTACTATTACTACTACTTAACGCGTAAGTTCTATTACCGTCCGCACTCCAAAAAGAATCTTTTGTTGAGTCTGTAGTATGAAATTGGAATACACCTATTGCCCAATGATTACCACTACTTGTGTATGGACCACTGTTTGTACTGATCAAACTTTCACTTCCGTCAAAATCCCACACATTTTTATTATTTAATCCGTTAGAAACTCTTGTTGGGGTTCCATCTACACTCATGTTAAAATTACCCGCTTTATCAGTTACTGAAGTAAGGTTTGATCCAGACAGTGTGTAACTTGATGTGTCTGATGCATCAAACCAAGCGTCGGGTGTTGGGACCCATAAATTTACTGTTGTCGTTGGTGTTGGTTGTGGTGTTGAGTTTGGTGTACTTGTTGGGTTAGGAGTAGGTTCTACCGTTGCCGTTGGGTTAGGTACGGGTGTACTTGTAGGTGTTGGTTCAGGTGTACTTGTTGGTTCTACAGTTGCTGTTGGTGTTGGTGTACTACACGTAAATCCTGAAACAGTTATGTACCCGCTACTATCTATCTCTATCCATCTCCAATCAGAAACTGATGTACCATTGTTAAATTTGTATAAAACATTTTGTGCCGGATCTATAGGGAAACCACCTGCATAAAATATATCACCTGTTTGTGGGTTGTCAGGATCACCGTCAGTTTGTCTTGTGGTCCCATTAGTGTTTGTTCCTCCATAGGTACATAAGTGATTTTGAACATCGTTATATGTTGAACTACCACTTAACCATGGGTCTACACCACCATCATTATTAATTCGTAAAACTAAACTTATATCTTGTAAATTTACTGTGGGGGTTGGTGTTGGGTTAGGAACTGGTGTACCCGTCGGTCCCACTGTTGGTGTAGGTGTTGGTTGAGGTACATCGGTACTTGTTGGTGTTGGTTCTACAGTTGATGTTGGTTGATTAGTGCTCGTTGGTTCTGGTGTTGGTTGGTTAGTACTCGTAGGGTTTGGGGTTAAGGTTGGTGGTATTGTACTCGTAGGATTAGGAGTAGGTTGATTAGTGCTTGTTGGGTTTGGAGTTAAGGTTGGTGGTATTGTACTCGTAGGATTAGGAGTGGGTTGATTAGTGCTTGTTGGGTTTGGAGTGGGTGTTGGGGCCTGTGTACTTGTCGGTATAGGTGTTGGTATTTCAGTGCTCGTAGGATTCGGAGTAGGTTCTACCGTAGGATTCGGGGTAGGTTCTACCGTAGGTTGTGGAGTTGGTTCTATTGTAGGGTTAGGTGTTGGTTGATTAGTACTCGTAGGTACTGGTGTTGGTTGAATGGTACTCGTAGGTACTGGTGTTGCCGTTGGTTCTGCAGTATTTGTTGGTACTGGTGTTGGTTGAATGGTACTCGTAGGTACTGGTGTTGCCGTTGGTTCTGCAGTATTTGTTGGTACTGGTGTTGGTTGGTTAGTACTTGTGGGGTTTGGAGTGGGGGTTGGTGCCTCAGTACTCGTTGGGTTAGGTGTCGGTTGTAGTGTACTTGTTGGGTTAGGTGTTGATGTTGGACCCTCAGTACTCGTTGGGTTAGGTGTCGGTTCTAAAGTAGGGATTGGTGTTGGTATTTCAGTGCTCGTTGGATTCGGGGTAGGTTCTACCGTAGGATTCGGGGTAGGTTCTAAAGTAGGGATTGGTGTTGATGTACCTGTTGGGTTAGGGGTACTACTTAATGTTGGTAAAGGAGTCTCCGTAGAAGTTGCACTTGGTAATGGTGTGCTTGTCTCCGTTGGTGTTGGGGTTTCTGTATTTGTAGGTTCTGGTGTTGGTGATGATGTTGGTACCGGAGTATCAGAATATTCACATATTACAAAGTAATGTATTTCATTAGTAATTCCTGTGTATGTAAAAAGATCATTATTTAAAATAAAATTTTCATAATCATGTATAATATTACCCTCAGAGTCTAAAATATTAAAATGATTAGTAAATTCATCATAGTTGAACGATACTGTTAACCCTGAATAAATGTAATTAACGTCATTAATTCTGTTATCAAACTCACAAAGTTTAATATTTTCTATTGTAGGATCGTCATTGGTTAAATCGTTTAATATGGGCGTGTCAAATACTATTGAATTAGTAAAATCCAACAATTTGGGGTCGTAGTCGTTATCAAACCCCGCAATTTCATAGTCATAAGTCTCTGAACTATCGAGTTGTATGTCCACACTTATACCTAAATTCCTTA
>Ga0222717_10002957_pt1 | contig 12951 bp, 12 predicted proteins | sample C33_18DmetaG_FD_165053 | JGI IMG/M metagenome (GOLD analysis project Ga0222717, IMG submission 165053) | Estuarine water microbial communities from San Francisco Bay, California, United States - C33_18D | ecosystem: Environmental > Aquatic > Marine > Unclassified | place: USA: California...
ATAGTTCAATTGATGGTAGTGATTATGGTCTGATATCGATTGTACCACCTGATGACTTTGCTGCTTCAATGAGCATTATTGATAATGCATTTGATGAAACAGGCACACAAGCATATCGAGTGTATGCGATGAAATATGGTATTCTATCAAGTGCTACTACAGCGAGTGTTTCTTACGCAGTTTCTTCTGCTGAACCTACAACAATGAGTGTGGTTAATCTTAACAATGCATACTATGTACAATGGAATCCACCAAGTTCTAATGCCAGATTTGTCACAGCATATAATGTTTATAAACACGAGCATGCGACACAAGGTAGTTTAAGTAGAAGCTCAGCATCTTTAATTTATTCTGGAATGAACACAAACTATATGTATCAGATTAGCGGGACTAATAATAATAACTTCCACCAGTTTTGGGTAGAAACAACAATAGCATAAGATGGAAGAAGATTTAGAATATTGGGAACATGTTCTTTCTGAAAGGACAGAGGATTATGAATTTGAATTTGCCAGAGGTGAAGATGATACCTTAATTCGATTGTGTCGAGAAGCGGTAGAAGAAGCTAAAAACAAAGTAGAGGAATTAGAAAATGTCTAAATTTTCAAGTAATAAATTATCAAGAGGTAATCTAATTAGCATTACTGGCGCGGGTCAAAACAGCTATAATGGGCAGAACGCAATAGGCCCAGTTTTTAAAGGAGGATTAAGCAATACTCATGTCAGCTCAAGCGGAGGTGAGTATGACGGGGGTGATAGAGTTATTGGGTTTCCTAATGGCTATGAGGTCGATGGAGATCTTTTGTTTACTGTGGGTTGGGGCGACGGGTTTGCTGTGCGTCGTTTAAACAATGATGGAAGTATGACAAGAATATTTTATGATGGGAACTTCTTATATAGAGACTCTAGTAGTACATACAACCACATGATGAATGTTGCTATTGATACAACTAATAAGTTGGGCGTAGTGATGAGTTATAATGTCGATGGATATACTACCTTTGATTATAGCGGGTGTACTAATGGCGGGACCACTTTCGTTAAAGATGCAAGACCGACACATTCTAATCCGCAAAGATTTATTGGGGGTGCGGGTAGCAGCGGATTAAATATTTCTAGTGCTGGATTGTATTATACCAGCGGGATGGTAGCAGCAGGTGAGTGGATTTATGTAGGAGAGTATGACGCTAGACATTATAGACGGGTGCTTAGAAGAAATTTAAATACAGGCGTAGAAGAAGTTTTAGGTAATAGCGACGGCACAGGAAATTTAAAATCTGGGACAGCCACTATTGACAGAAATGGTTACAGGCATTGGTTGTTTTATGATGAGGTCAATGATCGTGTTATTTATGCCGCTTATTACAATTCTAACTTTATCGTTGTTGAAGATGCTTCCACATCTTCTCCTGAATTAGTTTGGTGCGACATGGGAGATGCAGGTGTTGGTGACGATGGTTACGAACAAGGATTCTTTTGTCCTGATCCTGTGAATGCTCCTAATCGTTTTTGGATTGGGGCGAATAGCAGAGCGGCTGATGTTGATATTACACCATGTATGAGTGGCAATACTGCCACTGTTCATAATCAAGTCTATTTCAATAATGTTGATAATATTGTATTCGAGGCACTTATGCGTTTCGGATCAAAATACCAAAAGACATCTGGAACTCCTATGGATAAGCTGCCTAGCTACCCTAACCATATACCAATTCACGGAGATAGGGGTTGGGCGCAAATGGGAGGATTCATTGATCCTGATAATAATAAGTGCCATAGTTTTCGGAGAAGAGATAGTCTTACAGAGGATACTTCAACAGGTGGTCGAGGGAATTCTTATCGATCAGATTATGGTTCAGGGGCAGTATTAATGTCTTCCGCTAATGGTACAAAGTATTGGGTTCAAATGGGGTATGGAGCTGACGGGCATTCATTTAAGATTTGGGAAGAAAACGATAAACCTCGTGAGCTTATTGGTAACTGGGAAGCTAAGTGGGGGACATTCACACTGGATAATTCAGCCAATATAGATCAAGTATTTGTAATCAATACAGAGAATCTGTATACACCTTCTGGTTGCACTGCCATTATATATGTATCGAACAATAACGGAAGCACTTGGGAGGCATATGATAAGAGTTCTACTACATCACATGTTTTCTCTTCTTCTGGGTCACAGCTTCAAGTTAAGCTATCATGTACTGGTCACCCAGACAAAGCTCCTTATTATGTTGGTTATAAAGGTGATATGACGGTAGCTTTAAACTCACTCCACGCAGCTGCAAAAGACTCTAACATTAAATTTAAGATAAATAGAAAAAGGCTAAGACACTAATATCATGGCAACAGTAACTTCATCAAAAAGACAACTAACACACACCTCTAATACTTACGAAAGTAATGGAGATGTTACTATAGGAGGTAACCTGAATATCAATGGTACTACTACGACTATTGATACAGCTAACCTATTAGTTGAGGACAAGAATATAATTATCGGTGATGTATCATCTCCTAGTGATAGCACGGCAGATGGTGGTGGTATTACCTTGAAAGGAACTACAGATAAAACTTTAATTTGGGTTGATTCAACCGATGCTTGGACATCTAATCAGAAATTCTCTGCTCCCAGTTTAGCATTAACAGGTTTAACCACTTCTTCAGAAACAACTGCTTTGCTTATTAACGCTAGTAATCAGGTTGTTAAAAGGACTCTTGGGTCTAATGCATTTAATAGCACTTCATTTTTAACTGGGAACCAAACTATCACATTAAGTGGCGATGTAAGTGGGTCAGGAACGACTTCAATTTCAGTTACGGTTGCTGACGATTCACACAATCACGTTATCTCTAATGTTGATGGGTTACAAAGTGCGCTAGATGGAAAGTTAGGTTCATCAGAAAAAGCAGCAGATTCAAACCTTCTTGATGGTATTGATAGTTCTGCATTCTTGAGGAGCAATGCTGCAGATACTGCTTCAGGTACTATAACATTTACTGGTGGTATAAGATCTCCTTATCTTGAAACAACAAACACAAATCAAAGTTTATTTTTAAGACCAAATGGAGGTGGTTCCTTATATATTGGTGATTCAGGCAATGGCGCAAACCTTTATCATTATAGTAATGATAATGATGGTGTGTATACTACTTACGATTTCAATGGAAATTATTACAGAGTAAGCACAACAGCGACAAGTGGTCTTAAAATTGATGATCCTCTGCATGTATCTGGTAATCTTACAGCTACAACAACTAGTTCCAGCGAGAATAGTACTAAGGTTGCAACCACTGCTTATGTAAAATCTCAAGGTTATATTACATCTGCTGATGGAGGTAATGCAACCACCCTTGACGGGATTGATAGTACTTCATTCTTGAGAAGTGATGCTAACGATTCTTTCTCAGGTAATCTAACTAATAATGGTAGTAATCATATTACCTTTGGACCAAATAGCACTTGGGCAAAGAATCTAAGGATCGGTGGAAACGGGCATCAAGGAAATAGCACCACTGCGAACATTGCTACTACAAATGGTAATTTACATTTAGATGCTGCAGTTGGGTCTTATGGAACGTATCTTAACTATTATGCAGGAACTACTGGTGTTGCATTTGGAAATGGTGCTTCTGCTGCCGTTGCTTGGATGGGACCAGACGGAGATCTTTGGAAAGGTCCTGGGGACAACAGTGGAAGTAAGTATTGGCATGCAGGTAACGATGGATCTGGTTCTGGTTTAGATGCTGACAGTACTGATGGACTTCATGTACATAACACCCAAAGCACTCAGAATAGCGCAAATGCTATACTAAGAACTCAAGCAAATGGTTACACGAAGCTTGGTTGGATTGAGACAACTTCTGGGAATAATAACACTACAGCTATAAGTAGAATTTATGCATCTCATGATAGTTACATTCGTTACTACACACCTGCTAACTTTGGAGCGCAGATTGGTTCCCACATTAGTTACAATGATTTAACTAATAAACCTACAATACCTTCTGCTTACTCATTACCACTTTCTTCAAGTTCGACACGGGGTGGAGTTAAGATTGGGTTTAGCGAAAGTGGTAAAAATTATCCAGTAGAACTTGATTCTTCTGAGAAGATGTTTGTTAACGTACCTTGGGTAGATACTAATACAGACACGAATACAACGTATTCTGCTGGAACTCACTTAGCTTTAAGCGGCACAACATTTAATCTGAACTTAGGGGTAGCAGATAAAGTGGTAAACATTGGCCACAATTCTACCAGCAATGAAGGAGAAATCATCCTCGATACTTCAGTTGCTGGATCGCCCCAGATTTCGTTCACAGAACACGGAGATGCGTCTTGGGCAATCGGTGTTGATGACGGGGATAATAGTTTTAAAATCCACGGTTCTCCGAATTCCACTATACCTACGATCAATAGCTTAACTACTCCGCTATTTGAAATCACTACTGCTGGAGTAGGTTATTTACAAGGTAGCAGGGTCTTCGCAGACAACTACCACCCAAATGCAGATACGCTTACGACTGCAAGGACGATTTCATTAGGTTCAGATCTTAGCGGGAGTGCTAGTTTTAATGGTGGATCAGATATTACAATAAATGCACAAATTGCAGCTAATGCAGTTGGAACCAGTGAAATTGCAGCTAATGCAGTTGGATCATCTGAAATTGCAAATAACGCAGTGGGCGCGGCTGAAATTGCAAATGACGCAGTAGGTGCAGATCAAATCGCAGCAGGTGCTGTTGGATCCTCTGAGCTTGCTACTAATTCGGTAACCGCAACTAAAATTGCGGGGAACGCCGTTGGAGCTAGTGAACTTAATGTTGTTGGTAATGGTTCTACAGCTCAGTTCTTGCGAAGTGATGGAGATGGCACATTTACATGGGCAACTCCAACAGATACGAACACCGACACTAACACAACCTATTCGGCTGGCACAGGCTTGACATTATCAGGGACTACATTCAGTATAACAGATACTATTTCTTCTAGTGCTAGTAATAACACCATCGTTAAACGACACAGTTCTGGTTACATTTTTGCTAACTACTTTAACACTACTCCGAACACTGTTTCCAGTGGTGTTACTCAAATTTGCGTTGAAACAGGTAACGATGGTTATATTCGTCACGGAACTGCTGCTGCGGTAAGATCATTTATTAATGTCGCCAGTGGTGCTAACAACTACTCACTACCCGCTGGTTCAAGTTCTACAAGGGGTGGGTTTAAGATTGGGTATGCTGAGAGTGGTAAGTATTACCCTGTCGAAGTTGATTCGTCGGAGAAAATGTTCGTTAACGTCCCTTGGACGGATACGAATACCGATACTAACACAACGTATTCTGCTGGATCTGGTATTAGTCTAAGTGGTACAACATTTTCATTAACGGATACAGCTTCTAAGCTATCACTATCTGGTGGCACGATGACTGGAACTATCAATTCCAGAGATATTAAGTTCGCTAACGGTTACCATTTAATGCGATCTAACCATAGTTCGGGCCATCTTGAAGGTTCATACAATAATGTGGGTGAAAATAGCACTAAGAGTAATCCAATCTATACGATTGGTTCAAGCTACAATCCTACAGACGCTGCTCTAAGCAATATGTATGGTGTTGGCTACACCCATACGAATGCTTCCTTCATTAGTATGACTGGAGCTTCTGGTTGGGGTATGTATGTTGCAGCCGATGGAGACGCGAGGGTTTTCCTAGGTGGAGCTAATGGTGCTATATCTTCTACAGGAGAACACTATGTTGGTTCTAGTAGGGTGTTCCATGATACCTATCACCCGAATGCAGATACGTTAACTACAACAAGAAACATTGCATTGGCTGGAGATGTTACGGGCAGCGTTAATTTCAACGGTTCTTCTAATGTTAGTATCACTACTAGTCTTGCAGCTAATTCAGTTGCCGCGAATGAGATCGCAGCTAACGCAGTTGGAGCCAGTGAGATCGCAGCGAGTGCTGTAGGTGCTAGCGAACTTAATGTGAGTGGCAACGGGAGTTCATCTCAGTTCTTGCGAAGTGATGGTGATGGCACATTTACATGGGCAACTCCAACAGATACGAACACCAACACAACGTACTCTGCTGGTAGAGGTTTAGATCTTAGCGGAACTCAATTCCTACTAGAGACTGATCTTAGAGATAGTATTAGCTACATTGGTTACGATAGTAATGATTATGTCCAATGGTCAAACAACTCTTACTTTAGATCGGTAGTAAACGGATCAGAAAGATTTAGGGTTAATACTTCTGGTATCGACGTTACGGGAACCGCTACGGCTAACGCATTTAGAACTGATACGGGTAATACTGACTACAACGTATTTAGTCGAAACAGTACTAGTACTACTCTGTGGGTCCAAGCGGCTCAATCAGGAAGCCTTCAAGGAATCGCATCATTTAGGTATGGGTCTGCTACCGTGAACCAAGGAACTGAGGTTTGTGCGATAAGAAGGAACTCAAGCTACTTCATTAATACTAAATTAGGCGTAGGAACTAGTAGCCCATCTGTAACCCTTGATGTTGAAGGTACAATAGGTCATAAGGTTTACACTATTGCTTCACTACCATCCGCTTCTCCAGCAGGTCAAAGAGCATTCGTTAGCAATAGTGGTTATTCATTGCAATCGAGTCATGGTTCAACACTCACAGGAGGAGGTAGCTATACAATCCCAGTGTACTCTGACGGTTCTTCTTGGAGAGCTGGTTAATAAACAATTTAAATAAAACAAAAATAAAGATATGCCAATTAAAAAACAAACCCCATTAGTAATACCAGCAAAGGAGGCGAAAACTTTTCCTCATACATGGTTATCAGAACTCACTGTAACCGCATTGTCGAGCGTGGAAGGGTATCTGTATTTGAAGCTAACTCCATATGATGCAGACTCAAGTCCTGAAGAGTTAAATCTTGAAACTTCACAAGGTCTTCATTTAGATTTATGGGAAGTTATAGATAATGTCCCAGAAGCTGCGACTGCTATGCAAGCAGTATTTGATGCTATTCCAGCAATCGAAACGTATTATGAAGAAGGGCTTTTGGAAGAAGCCGAAATTGAATAAGAAGAACCGACGATTGAATAAACTACTTTATGATTAATTATTATTTTATGGTGTGTGAGTCGCTACACGAAAAGAGAACAAAGCCATTATATAATACAGTAATTAAAAAAATTAAAGAGAACGGAGATAATTTTTATCTTCTCGGCGGTTTTGAGACGACTGACGAACTTCCAATAATTAAAGTTTGTGATCTTGATGACTATAGTTCGTGTGTTGAGAAAACCGAATCAATATTTCGTCGCGATTGGAGTAGTACTGATTGGCACATGATATGCGATGATGATACTTTCGTACACACTGACAACTTAAATTCATTTATAAGCACGTTATCTGAAGACAATTTGCGAATATACTGTTCTAAAATTAGCGAAAAGAAAGTTGGTATTTATGGAGGTGCTGGCATACTTTTTAATAATAAAACATTTAAATTTATCAAAAAGTATGTAGAAAAAAATGGTTGGAGAGAAAATAGATATCTTCAAACCCATTCTGATGTTGCATTGGAAGATATGTGTTATTTAATCAACCGAAAAACAAAAGTCGTCAATAATAAAAACGAGAAAATACGCATTAGTTATCCCAATACAATGTATGGTTTGAATTACGAAACTATTAGTCCTAGATTATTTAAAAACGGTCGTAATTCAATTAAAGTTGAAGTTAAAAAAGATCTTATTAGCGCACATATTAAAGATCTAAAATATATGTGGCCCGACTTTAATGGTAATGAATGCCCTTATAAATCTTTATACAATGCCTTTTGTAAATCATAAAAACAATTTCGTATTTGTACACGTTCCGAAATGTGGTGGGCGATCTATAAAAAAGGTTTTTAATATTAAAAACCATGATCATACTGGAATACAAAATCTTAATATTGAAAATAAAAATTCTGATTTATTTAAGTTTGCATTTGTTAGAAATCCTTGGGATAGATTTGTTAGTGCGTTTGAATACATAAAAAGAGGTGGAATCCCTAAGCTCGATTCATATTGTACGCGAAGCTATCTTATGAAGAAAAAGCCTACATTTAAAAACTTTATTAAGGCCGAGCACACATGGAGCCGTTGGGTTTTCTTTTTTCCTCAAGTCAATTTTATTTCTATAAATGGGTCGATTTCTTTAGATTTTGTTGGAAGGTTTGAAAATTTACAAAACGATTTTGATTATGTTTGTGATCAAATTAATCATGACAGAATAAAACTTCCGCATATAAATAAAACAAAGCATCCGCATTATACAGAATATTACGATGATGAATCTATCGAGTTTGTTTCAAAATATTTTGCTGATGATATAAAAGCCTTTGACTATAAATTTGAACATAGATTTGGAGAATGAATTATGATGTGTAGAAAAAATAAGTTTATCTTTATACATATAAACAAAACTGGTGGTACTAGTATTACTAAGTTTCTAGTGAACGATGAGAATCCTCTGCAGAAGCATAAGTGTGCTTGGTGGTACAAAAAGTATAAGCTTAAGGCATTTAATGCTTATTTCAAATTCTCTATTATACGTAATCCTTGGGATAAATTACTGTCTCAGTATTTCTTTAGAGTTAAAGATAATACTCAACATGGATATATAGAAAGTGCTAAAGACTTGAGCTTCTTGGATTTTTTATTAAATCCATTTCCTGCAAAGCACAAATTACAGCATGATTGGCTATTTGAAGGTGACGTATGCTTAGTCGATTTTATTGGTAGGTTTGAAAATCTTCAGGGAGACTTTAACACTATTTGCGACAAAATTGGAGTCCCGCAACAAAAACTTCCTCACGTAAACAAAACAAAACACAAGCATTACACCGAATATTACAATGACGAAACGAGGGAAATCGTTGCGGAAAAGTATGCAAAGGACATTGAGTATTTCGGATATAAATTTGGAGAATAATGGTTACTTTTATTATATGTGTTAAACATTACAGAAACTGTCATTCATACAATGATACTTGGGATTTATTAGAAAATACTTTGGTTTCGGTTTGTGGTCAGCTTGATGATAGGTTTGAAGTAATAGTGGTTTCGAATAAAACATTAAACCCTTTTGCAGAAAATAAAAAAATTAAAAATATAAAGTTTATAGAAGTTGATTGGCTCCCTCCATCATTACCCAATGCTTGGCAAATAGGTACTCAAGTAGATCGAAGCACTGGACTACCTGAAGTAAGATTAGATAAAGGTACTAAGTATATTTTAGCCTTAAGTGAAGTTGATGATGATAATTACGTTATGTTTGTTGATGCGGATGACTTCATACATAGAGATTTAGTTAGAACTATTCACAATTCGGGCAAAGACCTCTTAAGGATTAATAAAGGTTTTAAAATGGGTGTAGACGATACGTTTAAACGTGTTGGTGATTTTAATAAAAAATGTGGCACTTGTAATATAACTAAAGCAAGCATACTTAAAAAACAAATTGATTTTAAAAATGTTGATCTTACTTCATCTCAAGATATTATAATTAGATCTACAAAAAAGTTTTTTTTATTAAAGTTAATGGGATCTCATCAGTTCTTTTGGAGATATTTTACCCATAAAGGGTATGAAGGTGGAGATATTAATTTTAGAGCAGCTATATACAACTGCTCTCATAATGAGCAACGCTCAGGTAAACCGAATTTAAAGTACTCTCAAAAAATGAGTAAGAGCATGAAAATGCATTTTAATATATGAAGTTTGTTATTGTTGGTTGTGGCTTAAGTGGGATAACTGCTGCTCGTTTGCTTAAAGATAAAGGCCATGAGGTTAAAATCTTTGAATCTCGCAATCACATTGGAGGTAACTGTTATGATGTTGACATTAGAGGTCTTTACTTCCACAAGTATGGCCCACATATTTTTCATACGGATGATGAAGAAGTTTTTGAGTTTCTATCTCGGTACACAGAATGGATTGATCTGGAGTATAAGCCAATTGGTAGAACCCAGATTGGCGATATACCTTTACCATACCACGACAAAGGTTGTGAGACAGTTATAGGAAGGACACTCTCTCAAGGAGAGATTAAAAAATACATTTTTAAAGACTATAGTGAGAAACAATGGGGAGTGGATTTCGGGAAGATTCCTAAAACAATCACGAATAGAATCCCAAAGACAAAGAACTCAGAAAGTCCAACTTGGTTTGAAGGCCAAAAATATCAGTGTGTACCAAAAGAAGGATACACAAAAATGTTCGAAAAAATGTTAGATGGGATAGAAGTGGTTTTAAATGCGGGGCAGGAAGAATGGAGGGAAGAGGATTACGATAAAGTTATTTATACAGGTAGGATAGATCAGTATTTTAATTATTGTTTTGGGGAGTTGCCTTATAGATCTTTAAGGTTTGAGAATTATCCCACGATGGATAAGCAAGATGCACTTGTTTACAATGAGTGCAATAAGGAGAATGAATGGACTAGACAGTATGATCATTCTTATTTTAGTTCCAATCACTCAGGAGAGACTATAATGACCCGAGAATACCCGAAAAGTATGGAGGAAGGAGATATTCCATTCTATCCTATTCCTTGGGGAGAAGGCCAAGAGATGTATTTAAGATATGATGAATTAGCTAGAAAAGAAAAGGATACTGTGTTTTTGGGCAGATTAGCTAAGTATAAATATCTGGACATGTGGATGGCGGTTAAGCATGTTTTTTTGAAATTCAGGCGGTTTAGTGTATAATTATATGTATGTTTGAGAATAGAAATTACTTAATTTTCAATATGTCGGAAGTCGGTTTGATTGACTTTACTAACGTGCTGGAAACGTCAACGGAAACGCTTCGCTTATCAGTAGATGGAACAAAATCGTTTGTAAAATGGGAGGGTGAAACTCCATCTTTTGTTTCTGATTTGACAGGTACTGAAGGGCCATACTCTCACGGTCAGATCCTTGAGGTTCTTGCTGAAGAAGCGTGGACTCCTACAGGTCAAATGGAAGAATAGATTATGGCATTATCCCACTCACCAAAAATAGTTACTGATGGTTTGGTCCTCTGCTTAGATGCGGGGGATGGCAAGTCGTACTCAGGTAGTGGCACGACTTGGACTGATAGAAGTGGGAATGGTAACAATGCTATCTTTACAGGTGATACTAATTTTGATTCAAGCTCTAATTCTATTGCATTGGACGGAGCTAGTGACGTTATACAGAGGTCTTCTCTAGATGTCGGAGTTAATTTTACGTTTAATATTTGGGCTAAATGTCTAGCGAACAGAACTACTTTAGTTGCTAATTCATATACTTATTCTACTGATAATAGTGGGCTTGAAGGGGTATTATTTAATATAGGGAATAATAATACGGATTTATTCGTTTCTTTAGGTAGAGATAAATATGGTGTGCAATCAATATCTGGTTATGTAGAATCCAACGTATGGTTTAATGCTGGTGCGACATTTGATGGCACTTCTCTTAAATTATATTTTAATGGTGAAGAGGTTTCTTATTCTAGTCCTTTTGGTAATATTTCTTATATATCTGCACTTACTTACGGTATAGATGATTTGTATTTAGGCGGGTGGAAATATCAAGGAGGAGGTTATTATAGTGCTGATTTAATGCAGGGAAATATAGCTACCACACAGATATACAACAAAGCCTTGACAGCCTCAGAAGTCCTCCAAAACTATAACGCCACAAAAGGTAGATTCTCATAATTATGGCGACATCATATTCACCAAAAATAATAACAGATGGGTTGGTTCTTTGCTTAGATGCGGGGGACGGTAAGTCTTATAGTGGTAGTGGGACAGCATGGACAGATAGAAGTGGGAATGATAATCACGGTACATTGGTAAATGGGCCTACTTTTAATTCCGATGGCTACATTGAATTAGATGGAACGAACGACAGAATAGCTTCTGGTGCAAAACTTTCTGGTACTGAAAATGGTTCTATATATCTCTGGTGTAACCCGACATCTTCTAATTCAGGTGCTATGTTGGTTTACCAAAGCACAGGTGTGGGTAGAATATGGATATATGTTGGTTCAACTGGTGTTTTATCTTTAAATACATATTTCGGTAGTGGTAAGGATTTTTATTTAAGTGCTTCAGGTTCAAATATAAAAGATAAATGGGGGTTAATTACTGTTACTTTTGATAGAAGTGGGTATCAGAAAATTTATTATAATGGGGAGTTTTTAACATCTAGAGATATATCATCAGCAAGTTCTATATCATGGAATAGCGGCACTTTAGCTTTAGGTGGGTTTGCTAATGGTCCTAGTTGGTATACTGCTCAGAATAAAGCTGCTAAATTTATGGTCTATAATGTTGAACATACTCCAGAGCAAATCCTCCAAAACTACAACGCAACGAAAGGAAGATTCGGACTATGAGCGCACATGCAAACCCAGATATTATTGATGATGGATTAGTATTTTTGTATGATACTGATGATGGTAAGTCGTATAAGGGTGAGCCTACCACCAACCTAATAACAAACTCAGGAACCTCTAATACTGGTTGGGCAGGTTATGGTTGGACTGGTAGTCAGGCGATAAGTAATGACTATCCTAACACTTATGAGTTTACTGCTACTAACGGTTGGCACAACAGGACTTTTGATACAGGTGTTACTTCTGGAGGAACAATTTACGTAACTTTTCAATATAAGTTGAAGCAGCAACAAACAACTCAAAATCAGATTTTTGTGTTAAATGGAACTCATCTTGGTAGTTATACAAATTACATAGGAAATGGATCAATGTCCTTTGAATGGCAAACATTTAGTGGTAGTTTTACAGCTAATGCAAACAGTAGTAAAATAGCTATAGGACCAAGAGGTCAAGATAGTAGCGGTTTAACAGACATCGTATACATAAGAAACCTACAGGTAGAACAAAAACCTCATGCTACCCCTTTCGTAAACGGAAC
>Ga0222717_10002959_pt1 | contig 12948 bp, 18 predicted proteins | sample C33_18DmetaG_FD_165053 | JGI IMG/M metagenome (GOLD analysis project Ga0222717, IMG submission 165053) | Estuarine water microbial communities from San Francisco Bay, California, United States - C33_18D | ecosystem: Environmental > Aquatic > Marine > Unclassified | place: USA: California...
CGGTGCTGCTGGGGCGGGAGTCACCCACTTACAATAGTATTTATAGGGCTGGCCATATGCCATCTCCTGCGAACTTAAACACTGTCCGTAATCATATCCGGGACATGAAGATCCTATACCCATGTCCCCAGGTTGATTAGCGCTTTCACACGGCATACTTACTTATTGGTAAGAAGTTTTTTCAACTTACCAAGAAGGAATTTTGGGACGAGTCCTAATGGACTCGGAAGACAATTACTTCGTAATTGGATTTTTTTACTGATCATCAACCTCCTCAATTTCATCAACCTCCTCCTCGACGTCGTCATCAACGTCATCCTCGGGAAGGTCAAGACCTTGGAAGGCGAAGGAGGGAAGCTTCACAGATTGCTCGAGGAGAGTCTGTTGAAGGCGAATAGTTACACCAAACTTGTTGTCGATAAACCAAATCTGGTTGAGATCGACAATGGCCATACACTTCTGCCCCTTCTCGATCGTGTCTAGAGAGACTGACTGCTTCTGCATCGAGTACGCCTCGGGGACGAAGGAGCCATCAGGCTTGGTGAGAATCTTGAGTTTGATGGTTGAGGGATACTGCTCCTTACCAGGACGAATCATGGGCTTGTAGAGCGCTTCCTTGAGGACAGCGACATTGAACTCCTTACCAAGCCACTCCTTAGAGTTGGCAGCGACAGTGTTGACAATAATATCATCGAGCGCCTTGAGCTTGTCATGGAGCTCCATCGCCTCAGCGTTGTCAGGATCGAAAGAAAGATCGAGGGAATAGGAGGTACGTCCTGTGGTCTCATCGGTGAAAGCACTCATACCATATGGGGACCTCATGAAAGGAAACTGAATGTAGAGCTTCTTGTTGTCGCCAGCGTTGAGGTAGACGGCTTTACCGCCATTCTTGTTCTTACGGAGTTTCGAAAACTGCACAGCGGCAGGAGAGAAATCGGATGAGCGTTGGATAGTGAGCGACATTTTGTAGTTGGTTATATCTATATTAGGAGGCTCGACTTTAAGTACGTTTTTTTTGTTGACATATAACAAAAAGTAATCATGGGTCTTTTTAAAGATTGTGGATGTGGCTGCAACGGTGAGAAGCAACAGGAGAAATTTATCATTTCTATTATCTCCGGTCTCACTTTTTTTATTATCGCGAACCCCGAGACTTTCCGTCTCGTCCGGCGAGTCTTGGGTCCCAGGATCGCCACCCCCACGGGTTGCCCCTCCACCCTAGGTCTTCTCGTGCACACTCTAGTGTTCATCCTCGTTGTTTGGGGTATGATGAATATAAAGAAGGATAGTGTCACTAAAAAGGGTTGTGGCTGTGGTGGGAAGAAGCCCGTCAGGAAGGGTGAAAAGGTCGTCATAAAGCCCCCCGTTCCTATGGTTGAAGCTCCCGATCCTAAGCCAGGATTTGCTGAGGATCAAATCGAACTCACTGACACTGGTCGTAACCTTGTGCCAATGCCCGTCGAGTCTGATGGCACCTTATTCAAGTAAGATGAACGATCTATCTGTCGTCTGACTAATCCGTGAATATGGGATGTCTTTGATTTGTTCAATCATTTTTACAATGTGTCGTTCTTCGATGACGCAACACATTGTCTTATGTAATTTTCCTTCGTGTTCTACAATCAGTGGTCCATAGTTTCCAACGACTGATTGTAAAATGTCTAACATTGTCTATATTACTAGTATTGAAGAAATCTTTAAAAGTCTTCATCAAAGCCAATCTCACCTGAATCATCATCCATTTTTCCGTAGTCACCAACCCTCTTTTCGAAAAAATTCGTCTTACCGTCGAGGCTAATATTTTCCATAAAGTCAAAGGGGTTTTTAGACCCCCAAATTGGGGGTTGTCCAATCTGCTTAAGAAGGCGATCTGAGACATATTCGATATATTCAGACATCTTTTCGGAGTTCATACCTATGAGATTACATGGGAGTGCGTCAAGAATGAACCCCTTTTCAATCGCAACAGCCTCTTTTACGATAGAATGAATGGTTTCTTTTGACGGTTTATTTCTCAAGAGTTTGAAGAGTTCGACAGCGAATTCCTGGTGAAGACCCTCATCACGAGAGATCAGTTCATTGGAGAAGCACAGGCCGGGCATAAGACCCCGCTTTTTTAACCAGTAGATTGCACAGAATGAACCACTGAAGAATATACCTTCTACACAGGCGAAGGCGAAGAGACGTTCAGAGAAAGAACGGGTTTTAGTGTCGAACCATTTCATCGCCCACTGAGCCTTCTTCTCGATACAGGGAACAGTTTGAATAGCTTCAAAGAGTTGCTTTTTCTCAGTAGAATCCTTAATATACTTATCTATGAGTTTTGAGTAGGTCTCACCATGAACCATTTCATTGTGACACTGGTATGCATAGAATGAGCGAGCCTCTGAGATTTGCACCTCATCGGCGAAGTTGTTGTTGATGTTCTCGAAGACTATGCCATCGGATCCCGCAAAAAATGCCAGGATATACTTTATGAATTTCTGTTCGTTGTCATTCAGGGTTTTCCAATCCTCGATGTCCTTAGATAAATCCACTTCCTCAGCCGTCCAATTGCTCATTTGAGCCTTCTTATAGAGTTCCCAGAGGTGGGGATACTTCAGGGGAAAGACGGTGAATCTGTTGAGGGTGGGAGCGAGAATTGGTTCGTATTCATCTTCTATGTAGTCTTGAAATTCAAAGTATGTTCCGATGCGACGTCCGTCAATAAATATTTGAGGGTAAGTTGTCACTGATCCACCACACAATTCCTTGAGTTCTTCCTTCTCGATCATGACTTTCTCATGATCAAGACCCTCCGACTCGCATAGGTCTCTTGCGTGGTCGCAATACTGGCAGCCTTCCTTCGAATAAATAGTAACTTTCATCTGTGATATTATCCCTGAATATTTTTTGCCTGGAAACTCTAAGCATGATCGTGCCAAAAGAAATAATAGAAAACGATATTGTCAAAGTTTTAGTAAACGAAGATGGACTTGAAGATGAAATGTATGGAATTGTTGGAATGAACACTGGAAATACTCTCGGCCTGAGATATCTCAATCCCACAGAACTTATATACAAATCCGCATGTGTATACGAATTAGACGCAGGAAACTTATCACCCGCACCCTATGAAAGTGTGATGGAACACTACCCAAGTGGGACAACTTTCACTGATCTTGAGATGAAAGCTTTAGGAACGAATAAATTTGCTTTCTACGCAGAAATAGATGTAGAGGATAGTGACAGTGACATATATAATGACGAAACGGATTCGGAGATGGCGGATTTCATCGTATCTGACGAAGATGTACAGGGTTCCCCACCACCAGATCACAAATCGATCGACAGTGCATGGACCGAATGGAAACCCACATCTCCAGGTGGGAAGAGTTTCAAAGAAACGATTGACATGATCGAGAGAAACCTAAGTAAGTGATGCGTTTTATGAATTTCTAAAAAAAGATTGTCACATTCATAAAACAATGCTGGCAGCTATATGGAAACAAATCGAAGAATTAAAACCAAAAGAAAACGAAATAAAGCCAGTAAACAATAATATATGCAAAGACTGTTCAGGTGTCAAAGTGATCACTCGTGAGGGACTACCAACTTGTTCGGAATGTGGTTTAGTTGATTCGTACTTTATAGATGATACTGCTGAGTGGACGAGTGGAGTAACAGACGGTGGAAAAGTGAATGATCCATCTAGGTGCGGAAATCCTAACGCAAACCCCGAACTCTTTTCACAGAATTGGGGAAAAGGGACAATTATTTCTACACAGCGTGGTTCAACATACGAGAATAAACGTATGGCGAAGATTAACTTTCACATGTCCATGAATCACAAAGATCGTTCATTGTTCCATGCATATAGAGACATTGACGAGGCGTGTCATACACTTCCAGAATCTGTTCTCAAAGATGCTAAAATGTTTTATAGAAAATTCAACGATGGAAAGCTCACCCGTGGCGCGGTGCGCTTGGGGATCAAAGCAAATTGTGTACTCTACGCATGTAGACATGCTCAACATCCCCGCACGACGAAGGAAATTGCGGACATGTTTGGAATTCAATCCAAAGATATTAGTCGCACAACACAAATGTTCAAAGAAACAATCATGGGTATAACTGAAAAGAACTATGTGACGAAGGCGTTCGATGTGATGCAGAGGCTTCTAAATTCATTTTCAATCACCCAAGAGGAGCGTTTGAAATGTGTGAAAATGTGTGGAGCTACGGAGAATTGTGTGGATTTGATGAGTAAGACCCCAAATAGTGTGGCGTCTACCATCATCTACATGGTATTGAGTCCGGGTGTGACGAAGGCGGAGATGTGTGAAAAGTGTTCAGTTTCTGTACCAACACTGAATAAAATAGAGAACATCATAAAAAAGCACTTAGAGTTTAAAGATCAGTCATAATATATGACCAAGCTTTTTCTTTCTACGCCTTGCTATGGTGGTCTATGCCTAGAGAAGTATATGTCTAGTATTATTAAACTTCAAATTCTTTTAATAAAAGAGGGAATTCAATTGTATCTAGATACAACAGAAAACGAATCACTCGTACATCGCGCACGTAATGTTTCCGTAGGCCGTTTCATGCAGAAAACCGATTGTGAATATTTCATGTTCATCGATGCAGATATTCACTTCGATCCAGAGTCTGTTGTTCGTCTCATAAAATCTGGTCACGATCTTTCAGTATCATGCTACCCTAAAAAGGTTGTGATGTGGGATCAGGCTGCCGAAGCTGTAAAAAAGGGGGACGAACGTGATATGTCCATGCTGTCGTCAAGTCTCGTGATTAATTTTGGTGCAACTTCAAGACCTGTAACTAATGGTTTTATAGAGATTCTGGATGGACCAACAGGATTTATGGTCATCAAACGCTCCGTATTTAAAACCCTAGAAGAGAAATTCCCAGAACTTTGGTGTAAAAATGACCATCAAAATAGAGACTTTGATGATTATCATGCAGTTTTTGACTGCATGATTGATCCGGGTAATAGGAGATATCTCAGTGAAGATTATGCATTCTGTCGTCGTTGGCAACAAGTCGATGGTAAAATTTATGCTGATGTAAATACAACACTTGGTCACGTTGGGAATTTACCATTCAGTGGGTCCATTAGTGAAAGGCTTAAGGCTTAGAATTATATATAAGAATATGAAATTGGTCACCGTCATAGTTACTCGCTCGAAATCATGTACGGTGAAGACATTACACTCTGTTCTTCGTATCAATATGAGATGTATTCAAAAGAAAATTGATAATCAAATTGTCTATATAAATGATGACCCATATGATAAAGCTGAAATAGTTGAAAAATGTATGAAGAGTCACGATAGAATCATTTTTATTGATTTTGGTGTTGGTGTCGATGATGCTTCACTTGATCAATGTTTCGAGAAGCATGAAGGTGTAGGATGTCTCGTATTTCCAGGTGTAAAGGAAGGTGTTGATTGGGATATGTTCAAGACAAAGGTCAGAGACGGTTCTAAAGAACCAGTCAGTCAAATGGGTCTCCACTTTGATACAGAAATTGGTAAAAAAGTTGGAACTGACATTTATCAAGTTCATAAAACTCAACCACGTGCGTGGATGATGAACACCACAAATGTTCGTAAAACTATGCAAAAGAATAAAGATTCCAAAGTGAGTCCTAAAATTTTTGAGAAATTTTTACGACAAAATGTTAAAATTCACGCGTTTACAGCAGCTAAGTTGACGATGACTTATACACATGAATGTATCAGTAACATTTTAAACGCAGCTGGTGTGAAAGTCAATTAAAGTTTGTACACGAACACATACCATGGAAGAGTATGTGGTTAATTTCATTCATACTGTATGGGGAAGTAAAGACTATTTTCCAGGTCCTCAACCCATCTCCATAGAGTATAAACATTTCCCAATTTTGAAAGGTGCTGAGTATGTCGTATGCGAAAAGACTGATGGTGAGCGATACATGATGGTCGCCCTCACGTACCAAGGAAAACGAAAGTGTTTTTTCGTTAATCGATCGTTCAAGATGTTTGAAGTTCCCATCAATCTAAAGAAGAGTGCATACGAGGGGACGATCCTTGACGGGGAGCTCTATGATGGTACACTCATGGTCTACGATGCGGTTCGAGTGAATGGTGAATCCGTATGGGACCTCAATCTGATGAAAAGACTCGAAGCCGCCAGAGGTCTCATGAAGTCCATTATCTACATGAAGAGTGACAAATGGCGTCTCAAGTGTAAAACCTTTCACGAAATGAGACACTTTGAAAAGTTTATGGATTCATACCTTCCGACTGTTCAGCAAAAGATGGACGGACTCGTGTTTACACCCGTAAACGAACCTATCCGTCTCGGTACACATGAGACGATGTTCAAATGGAAGCCACAGGAACAAAACACCGTGGATTTTCTCATGAAGCGAGAACCTACGAGGGAGACACCCGGTTTCAAGAAAGGTCCTTTGGCGTGGAGGCTCTACGTACAAGAGAAGGGGAAGTTATTCTTCGAATCAGAGATTCCACAAAACAAGATGGATGAACCATGGTTTGAGGATGGAGCGATTGTTGAGTGTAAATACATTACATGGGAAGAGCCGATGTGGTGGAAACCTATCAAACGACGAACGGATAAAACGTACCCGAATAACCGGAGAACCTTCTACCGAACGATCGTCAATATCAAAGAGAATATCCAAATGAAGGAGTTTTTAGATTGTAGACCTTTGTAAAAAAAATTGGTATAACATAATACATAATGGCAGGGTCTCAAGACATGATTATAATTTTCATCATGATGATGATGATGTCTTCAGTATTTTCGGTGCTTGCAGGTGGTGGATTGTTTCTTACCACCCTACCCCAGGAGGGTGATGATTGTGAGGGTAAAGACACGAATGGCAACTACGTGATCGACGAGGATGGTAAATGCGTTCTAGACGAATGTGACTCGGGATACTCTATATCATCTTCGGGTAAAAAGTGTATTGTTGATGAGATCTACACTGACTCCGACACTGACTCCGACACTGACGATGAGTTTAATACCACCCCCGGCCCCACCCCCGGCCCCACCCCCGGCCCCGCCGCGAACCCCAAGAGGTCACGGTCACGCTGGTCCGCAAGCAGCGGTGGTTCCGGAAGCACCACTGCTGACGCAGACAAGGAGGCCAAGGAGGCCAAGGAGGCCAAGGCCAGGGCCAAGCGTGAGGCCCGGGAGGACGATCACCCCGACGCGTGGAAGTTTGACGCCGCGCCAGCCGCCGAGGAACCCGAGCCCGCCGAACGGTGGAAGTTTTGACAAGGACCTTGTTGCAAGTAAAAAAAATGATATAATATAATACATAATGGCAGGGTCTCAAGATATGTTGATAATTGTCGTCATGATGATGATGATGTCTTCAGTCTTTTCTGTGATTGTAGGTGGTGGATTGTTTCTTACTTTACCCCAAGAGGGTGATGAGTGTGAGGGTAAAGACGATAATGGCAACTATGTGATTGATGAGGATGGTAAATGCGTTCTAGACGAATGTGACTATGGATACTCTAAATCATCTTCGGGTAAAAAGTGTATTGTTGATGAGATCGACACTGACACTGACGATGACTCGGACGGTGACGATGATCCCCCAACCGACTACGTCTATGAGTTTATTGTGAATGTTCAGAACGATCACACTCTCCGTCTCCATTTAGGAGATATAAAAATTGATGGTGTGAGACCAGATGCAAGTCAAGTTGTTATTGAAATTCCACCAAACAGGTATATGTGTCATCGTCCAGACGACTGTGAAAGTGATGATACTTTAGGGTACATTGATGCACAGGGTCCTAACACATGGTCAGCATGGGATGAAGAGGGTGAAGCTGTATACGGTTTAGGTGATGTTATTTTTACTGTCACCTCACCTACAAAGGTTAATAAATTTGAAATTTCTTACCAAAGACCCATGTATGCACCTGGTTGGATTATCAAAGAAAATGGTGCTGTAGTTTTAACCGAAACTGCTAATAGAGGTGGAGAATCTACACCCACTCCGGTTACATATACATATACAATTCCTTAACTCTTCAAATTATACACCATGAAATAGTGTCCCGCTTCGAGGGGTAATTCATGTTCCTCGATACTCTCATCGTTTAATAAGAACCATTTGTCTTTACGTTTCGCGAAACATACGTAGTGTCCATCGTCTTGTATACCCAAATGAACCGCACTCGCGATTAGATTGTACTCATGACCCCCGATGTGTATGTTTTCGATGACCTTTACATGACTCTTTCGATCGAATGAAATCATGAGAATCTGTGAAAGTTTAGAAAACACCATACGCGTCGTAGCGACGTTGTGTACTTTACCGTCAGAATCAACAAAATCTGTGAGTGTGTTCCAGTCTGTACTTTTTGACAACATCTTACCCATATCATTGCCCTCGGACGATATCAAATGAACGCTGAAATCTTCTTCATTCGATGACTTTCCACCCGGCCATATGGTTTCCTGTGTCTTTTTACCGTAGAACCATCTCTTTATGATGGGTTCGGTACGTTCCAAAATATCTATGATACACATGACGGCTTCCTGAACATCGTGCTGTTCGTCGCTCTTGAACCGAGGAAACTTATTTTGAAACTTTTCGAGGAGTGGCTCGACGTCGAGGGTTTCGTGACCCTTTGTCCAATACTTACGAACGATATCCGAATAGATTTTAGTGAAGAAGCATTTTCCCGTGTAAGGATTTCGTATGAAATGATTCGACATCACAGGGATGTGTAAGAGGCACTGAACGGCTGTGTTGAAGTAACACGTGTTGCCGTTATTTTCGAATCCCTTCATTATATTTTATGCGTAAAAAAGGCTTAAGAGAAAGGCGCGTTTGTAAAAAGTTAAGTAAAAATATGGATCTCACTGACAAAGTTATCGCGATTTTCGAAGCTCACAAAAATGAAGGCGACATCGAGATTGAGATTCGCCTCGGAAAGCACAACGGCTCCCTATTCGATACTAATGTAGGAAAAGACGTATGGAAACAGGTTCTCACTGGTCTCAAGAAGTATGACGATTGGGAGAGTACCAAGATGACCATCTCGGATGTCTATTACAGCGACGCCAACAATGTTCGCATCACTTGTGATGAAGAATCTGGTGATCAGACGATGATCCAAAAGATCAACGTCATCAAGGAAGATTTCAAGCGTGACCCTCTCGATGTACGTTTTTGTGTTGCGCGTGAGATTCCAACGACTGGTGAATATGAGATGGATCGTAAGAGAACCAAAACGAGGCACTCGTTCGTTCGTAAGAACCTCAGCATCGATATGACCATCTCTTCGGGTGACAATGCAGATATGGACTCTGAAGAGGAGGCGACCTACCAGATTGAACTGGAGATCATTAAGCCCTCGGATGTTGATTCTATCTACAAGTTCCAAAACATTCTTCAGAAGATTGATGACCTCTGTAAATTAATTCCGCAGTAAATGGTATATCATGGCAGGGTCTCAGGATATGATGATAATTCTCGTCATGATGATGATGATGTCTTCAGTATTTTCAGTGATTGCAGGCGGTGGATGGTTTCTTACTTTACCCCAAGAGGGTGATGAGTGTGAGGGTAAAGACACGAATGGCAACTATGTGATCGACGAGGACCTCAAATGCGTTCTAGACGCATGTGACTATGGATACTCTAAATCATCTTCGGGTAAAAAGTGTATTGTTGATGAGATCGACACTGACTCCGACACCGACGATGACAGTGGAGCTGATGACTCGGGAGCTGGAGCTGGGGAAACGTGTGACGAGACTCTGTCTGGAGAAAAAGATGCTGGTTACCGTGGTTGCCAGGCACAGACCGTCACAGGTAAGACGTGTCAGAGCTGGGGCTTACAAACTCCTCACGGACACAAACAGGTACTTGGGGAGAAGGGTGTTGAGGCGGGTCACAACTACTGCCGCAACCCCGATGGCGAAGACACCATCTGGTGCTACACGACGGACCCCGAAAAGCGCTGGGAATACTGCGACCCTGTCGGGGGGCGCGTGTGTGACGAGACTCTGATTGGAGAAAAAGATGCTGGTTACCGTGGTTGCCAGACGCAGACCGTCACAGGTAAGACGTGTCAGCGCTGGACCAGTCAGTCTCCTCATACACACAAAAAGGTACTTGGGGAGAAGGGTGTTGGGGGTCACAACTACTGCCGCAACCCCGATGGCGAAGACACCATCTGGTGCTACACGACGGACCCCGAAAAGCGCTGGGAATACTGCGACCCTCTAGTGTAGCTTCTATGATGATGGGTGGTGAGGAAACCCCCGACGCGGGAGCGGGAGCTGGTGGAGCTGGTGGAGCTGGTGGAGCTGGAGTATCCAGAGGTAGATTTGTGAAGTTACAACAAACACGAAACGGAATTATTAATCTTAGTGAAGTGGAAGTTTATAACACGGAAGGTGAGGAGGTGGCTCAAAATAAAACTGTTACAGCGAGTTCAGACTATGGTGGTATGTATCCAATTGAAAAGTTTGTTGATGGCACTGGTGTCTTTGGACACACTCGGGGAACGGCTTCAGGTCAAAGTGAAACAGAGATACAATGGGTTCTGATAGATGTGGGTAATCAACCTACTATTAAATCAGTCGTCATAAAAAATAGACCAGGAGCTGGTGCCCGAGCTGTTGGATTGAAAGTTCAAATTTTGGGTGATAGTAGAAAAGTTCTACAAGAGTCCCCAATAATAACCGAAAACAAATCGAAGTATACTATTAACTTTAATAGTGGGACACCGGTGATCACTTAAAATATGGAAATAAAAAAGTATTTAATACTAAGGATGATCTACATTATCGTAGCGCTCATAGTTTTGGCACTCATGTTCGATACTCGCACCAAATCTGAAGAGGTTGAGGGTTCCAAATATTTCTACATCAGCGATGGTGCGTCCAAGGATATGTACCTCAAGATGCATAGGGACAATATCGGAAGTAACGCGCTCAAGAGATTTGTCCAGATGGAGGATGAGTTTCTTCAGCTCGAACAGAAGTCTGTGTGCACCGGAATACCCCTCATAGTTCAAGCTAGTGTTCTTTCTAATAAAATCAAAGATGCATTTTCAAAATATGATTTTTCATACCATATCACACACTTAAAACAAATTGCCGAACCAAACAAGACTATCAACAGAAAAATTAGATGTTAAACAATAAACGTCTTTACATAATAAGTTATGGATGAATCCAGACATCTGATTGTTGAAAAGCCAGATGGTTCCGTCGCTATAGCATTTAACCAAGAGGTTCCACCACCGGAACCTCCAGAACCACCCACCGAAATTATACAACCACGTTTCAGATTTTTAATAGAATATCACCCCGTTGTGCGTGCTCTAGCGTATATATTCGTGATTTCATCTGGTATAAATTTGGCTCTTTTTAGAAGAACAATAGATATTATCAATTTTGTGTTGATAGTATCTACGACGGGTGCTCTACATACTGAACACCCAGCATCAATAGGAGTTGTAGTGTTTCATGGTACGTGTGCAGGGCTCATGATAGTACCATTTTGTGTTCTTAGAATGTGGGAACAAGCTATTTTCCAGTTTTCAGTCACTGTGATGTGTCTCACCGCATTTAATACGTGCAATCAATTAGCCGAGCAAATCCCCATCTAGCATATACTTGAGATTCCATAAAATTAACCGATGTTTTTCACTCTTTATGAGTTTGAGATCGTCTGCGTATTTCATGATGAGTTCGTTATCATCGTTCTCACCACGTTCTTCACACGATCTTATATAATCCGCCACTACGTAAATAACCGCATCTAAAAGCTCTTCTCTCGCCATTTCCATCCACGAATCTTTTGGTGTTCCCCATGTCCGCGTATCATCGTCAACTCGTACCCCATGATTATAACGTTTCAACCCGAGCTCGAGCCGCCCCAACAGTTCGTAGTGCGTTCCCATTTGCCCTGATATTGGATCTAAACTTTAACCAGTACTTTCTGTAGTCCGCCATCTTCTTATTTGATGGGGGGTTGTTTTGGTTCATAACGTAACTGGTTGCTGCGCGGCGATAATCGTTCCTCAAATTGAGGGGAATGCCAGTGACGTTCACAGACTTCATGAGATAGTTTCTCTCGAGTTCCCTCTTTCTCTCCATCTTCCACTGACTGACAACTTTCTTCTTCATCTCGTTTATGTTCTTCTTGAAGGGGACACCCATCTTATTACCCCTGGTGATGGCATTGAGAGCCGATTTCATGTTACGCACATCTTGGTTGAGATTGGGTTTATATCGCTTCATCCATTTATCACCGTAAAGTTTGGTGATGTCCCTGCGAATCGAATTCTCGTCGAGTCCTCTTTTTTTCATAACCTCAATTTTTTTGGTGTTACTCTTAGTCTTCGCAACCACTTTTCGCACCTGCGCTTTCGTAGGTTTGGGGAGAGAAGGGGGTTTCGGTTTACCCAGATTGTTTCGAACCTTTTCAATTTTCTTACAGATGGTCATTTTAGTTTCTTTATCATCGAGTTTAATTTTGAGTATGGCGGCGATACGAAGAAGTTCATTTTTGTTAAGATCGGTACAAAGTTTGCGACCGACCCGGAATGTGTTACTGGCACCTGTGAGTGATACAGTCTTATTTTTGTTTGTGTTTTTGAACGTGACATTCTTCTTTCCAGTCTTGTTTTTTATTCTAGCACAAATTTCATCTTTGGTTGCCATACGGGATCCCTCTCTCGTGGTAATTCTGAAATTTACCACACCCATGCGTCGTGCGAGATTGACGAGTTCGGGTTTTTTCATACGCGTGCACATTTTGGAGTTGATCATGAGAGCATTTGCTTGATTTTGGGTCAATGACTTTTTCGTGTATTTTCGTTTCGGAGATTTGGCTTTGGCTTTGGCTTTGGCTTTGGCTTTGGCTTTGGGAGCGGCTCTCGCCTTGACACCCTC